>Ga0209815_1000294_pt1 | contig 38584 bp, 59 predicted proteins | sample CoawatmetaG00DNA_FD_187507 | JGI IMG/M metagenome (GOLD analysis project Ga0209815, IMG submission 187507) | Marine microbial communities from the West Antarctic Peninsula - Coastal water metaG002-DNA (SPAdes) (version 2) | ecosystem: Environmental > Aquatic > Marine > Coastal ...
GGGATAGAAAATGACTAAAAACAAACTAATAATAATAGAAAAAGAAAGTGAATTAGAAGAATATGAATTAGATGGAGAGTTATATTTCCCTTCTGATGTCCAATTCAGTATAGATATATTCACTAAGTTTTCTATAAGGTCAGATGGGGATATCAGCTCAGATGGGTCTATAAGGTCAGATGGGGATATCAGCTCAGATGGGTCTATAAGGTCAGGTGGGTATATAAGGTCAGGTCGGTCTATAAGGTCAGGTCGGTCTATAAGGTCAGGTGGGTATATAAGGTCAGGTCGGTCTATAAGCTCAGGTGGGGATATAAGGTCAGGTGGGGATATCATCTCAGATTGGTCTATAAGGTCAGGTGGGGCTATAAGGTCAGGTGGGTATATAAGGTCAGGTCGGTCTATAAGCTCAGGTGGGGATATAAGGTCAGGTGGGGCTATCATCTCAGGTGGGGATATAAGGTCAGGTGGGGATATCATCTCAGATGGGGCTATCAGCTCAGGTGGGTCTATAAGCTCAGGTGGGGATATAAGGTCAGGTGGGGATATCATCTCAGATTGGTCTATAAGGTCAGGTGGGGCTATCAGCTCAGATGGGTATATCAGCTCAGATGGGTATATCAGCTCAGGTGGGGATATCAGCTCAGATGGGAATAAAAAATGAGTAAAAACAAACTAATAATAATAGAAAAAGAAAGTGAATTAGAAGAATATGAATTAGATGGAGAGTTATATTTCCCTTCTGATGTCCAATTCAGTATAGATATATTCACTAATTTTTCTATAAGGTCAGATGGGGCTATCAGCTCAGATGGGGATATCATCTCAGGTGGGTCTATAAGCTCAGGTGGGTATATAAGCTCAGGTGGGTCTATCCTCTCAGATGGGGGTATCATCTCAGATGGGGGTATCATCTCAGTTGGGGCTATAAGGTCAGGTGGGGATATCATCTCAGATTGGTCTATAAGGTCAGGTGGGGATATCATCTCAGTTGGGGCTATCAGCTCAGGTGGGGATATCATCTCAGATGGGTCTATCCTCTCAGATGGGGATATAAGCTCAGATGGGGATATCAGCTCAGTTGGGTATAAAAATAAGGGGAAAAACAATGACTAAAGAAGAATTAGAAAGCATCGAGAAACTAACAGGGAATACAAACCGTATCATATCAAAGGTATCACAATCATCAAATGAATTGAATGATTTACTAGAAGATTATAATTACAATTACGGTTACAACTCAAGATATAACTTTATGGAGGTAGTTTTATGAACATAGCAAGAGCAGCGGGATTATTAACAAGATCAGTGCCAGTAACGGCAAGAAGTTTTAGTAAAAGTATAAAAGCAGAGGCGTTACATACACTAAATAAGATGGAAAATAGGGGTGAGGTAGTTATAAATAGTGTAGATACATTAGTCATAATCAAACAAACGGAGATTAAAGTACTCAGTAAATCCGAGACTCAGCTTATCAAAGATTTAATTAAGTCGATTAAAGACAAAGGAGAAATAAATGATATTAAGTGAGTTTTTAGACGCAGTATGCGGGGATGAGCAAGACATAATAAAATACACACCAGCAGAGGCACTTGAGGCAGTTAAGCAGAATGGTGATTCACTCCAGTATGTAAATACACAGACAGAAGATATATGTCTTGAGGCAGTTAAGCAGAATGGTGAGGCACTTCAGTATGTAAATACACAGACAGAAGATATATGTCTTGAGGCAGTTAAGCAGAATGGTGAGGCACTCCAGTATGTAAATACACAGACAGAAGATATATGTCTTGAGGCAGTTAAGCAGTATGGTTATGCACTCCAGTATGTAAATACACAGACAGAAGATATATGTCTTGAGGCAGTTAAGCAGAATGGTTATGCACTCCAGTATGTAAATACACAGACAGAAGATATATGTCTTGAGGCAGTTAAGCAGAATGGTGAGGCACTTCAGTATGTAAATACACAGACAGAAGATATATGTCTTGAGGCAGTTAAGCAGTATGGTTATGCACTTCGGTATGTAAATACACAGACAGAAGATATATGTCTTGAGGCAGTTAAGCAGAATGGTGAGGCACTTCAGTATGTAAATACACAGACAGAAGATATATGTCTTGAGGCAGTTAAGAAGTATGGTGAGGCACTTCGGTATGTAAATACGACTATCTTTGAAAAGGATATAGATATGTACTCTTTTAAAACAGAAGAACCCCTAATAATGTCGAGAATATCAAGTAGATTAGATGAAATAGAGAATCGCTTAAAAGAATTAGAAAGAATAGAGTAATGACTAGACTAATGACTAGACTAGACATTATGTATAAAGACTGGAAATGGTTAAATATAATAATAACAGTCATATTATTACTAGGGTTCCTTCTATATATTGAATTTTATGTATTAAAGCCTAACTATGAGAATAAGAAAAAATATAAATACTACAGTACATATTATAGTCAGTTCGGAGACATAGATTTTCTAACATTCGAGGAATGGCTGGCCAGAAAGGCTGATTTAAAGGAGTAGCAAATGACACATAAATTATTAGAAGCAGCTTATAAAGGTGATAAAGAGTTAGTAAAAGAGTTAGTTAAGGCAGGGGCAAATCTAGAGGCTAGAGATAGTTGGGGATATACAGCTCTTATATTGGCAACTTTTTACGGTAATAAAGAGGCAGTAAAAGAGTTAGTTAAGTTAGGGGCAAATCTAGAGGCTGCAGATGATAATGGAAAGACGGCTCTTATGTTGGCAGCTTGTAAAGGTCATAAAGAGATAATCCAAGTGTTAGTTAAGGCAGGGGCAGATATAGAGGCTACAAATAGGTATGGATATACGGCTCTTATGGTGGCAGCTTTAAGAGGTCATACAGAGGCAGTCAGCGCGTTAGTTCAGGCAGGGGCGGATATAGAGGCTACAACTGAGCGTGGAAGGACGGCTCTTATGTTGGCAGCTTCTAACGGTAATAAAGAGGTAGTAAAAGAGTTAGTTAAGTTAGGGGCAGAAAATAAAGGATAAAGAGAGTGATTAAGGAAGAAATAATTAAAGGATTATTACAAATAGCATTAGGTGGTGTGTTCTTTGTATTATTAGTTTTTTTTTCAGGGTTACTTATACTGATATGTCGTTTATTGATTATGTTTCTTAGTTTTATTGGTATTCGAGTGGAATAGGAAAGGAAAAAATAATGAAAATATTTGGTAAAGAAATTATAGATGAAAAATCAATTAGACAACTTGAAAGGTGTATTGGTGAAGAAGATATAGGTGTTCTTACCGCTGACGCACATTACGGTTATGCTCATCCTATAGGAGGGGCTATAGCATATAAGAAGCACGTATCAGTGTCAGGTGTGGGATTTGATATAGCTTGCGGTAATAAGGCCGTAAGAACGACAATAAAAGCCAACGATGTAGATGTTGAAAATGTAATGGATGAAATAGTTAGACGTATATCATTTGGTGTAGGACGTATAAATAATGAGCCAGTAGACCATCCTGTTTTCGATAAAATACAGAATTCTGTATTTAAACCGCAAAGAGAGCTTTTAAAGACGGCTATTCCTCAATTAGGTACTATTGGGAGCGGTAATCATTACATTGATTTATTTGAAGATGAAGAGGGTTTTTTGTGGGTCGGTGTTCATTTTGGATCTAGAGGATTTGGGCACAAAACAGCAACTGGGTTTATTGCATTGTCTCAGGGTTTAGAATTTAATGAAAAAGGAAAAGAAGGCTCAATGGATTCTAAGCCTATTCTTCTAGATATTGATTCTACTATTGGACAAGACTATATAGAAGCCATGAAGTTAGCCGGGGATTATGCTTATGCTGGTAGAGATGTTGTCGTTGATAAGGTTCTTTCAATATTAGGCACAAAAGATGTCTCATTTGAGGTACATAATCATCATAATTTTTCTTGGGAAGAAGAGCATTTTGGTAAAACGTATAATGTTGTTAGGAAGGGTTGCACTCCTGCATTCCCGGGGCAGTTTGGATTCATCGGTTCAAATATGGAGGACTATTCCGTAATAGTAAAAGGTGTCGACTCAAAAGAAGCTAGAGAAGGGCTTTACTCTACTATACACGGGGCGGGTAGGGTAATGTCTAGGTCAGAAGCGGCTGGTAAAAAGAGGTGGATGCGCGGAGAGGATGGAGTAAAGCGTCCAACAATAGTTACTAAAGGTAAGGTTGACTTTGACACGGTAAAAGAAAGGGTCAGTAGTAAAGTTGTATTACGTGGAGCTGGAGCAGATGAAGCACCTGAGTGCTATAAAAATCTTGAAGAAGTTCTCACTTACCAAGGTAGTACAATAGAGGTAGTGCACAGGCTAAGACCTATTGGCGTTGCAATGGCTGGATCTGAAATTATCGACCCTTATAAAGATTAACATACGCAAGACATAGGTAATTATGACGAATAGTGTAATGGCAGCACACGAGTCTTTGGTACTCGTAGTCCAGGTTCGAGCCCTGGTTTGTCAGCCAAATCAGGAAAGGACAACTAAATGCTACAGAAACAAATAATTAATGCAGTGACTCAACATATAAAATTAGGAGAATATGAGGGTCGTGATGAGAGAATTAGAGAAGTTTTACACACACTCTCAAGTGTAATCAGTACATTAGTGGAGTTAGTAGAAGACAACGGTGATGTGAGTGAGTTTGACGATGTGATGAGGTCAATTATTAAGGGTGATTTATGAGTAAAATGGACCAATGCTGGCTATGTGTCTGTGACTTAGACGATAGTGTGCTGGAGACAACAGATATATGTGTGTGTGACGATTGCGCTAAAGACCAGATTATAGGTTGAAAAAAGGATATGAAAAATGACAATAAGTAAAAAAAAGCGACATTGATGAATATATTAAAAATACTATCGAGTCTTAATGATGACTTAATAGAGTATGAGACGAACGGTTCTAGACTTATCGGGGGCGCTTATTTTGAGGACATAGACGAGTTAATTGAGCTTATCAGAGGTAAAATACTTGATGCTATTGATAATGTAGACAGGTAAAAAAGGGAGAACTAAAAATGCTACTACAAAATACACGTGAGTTGACGATATATAAGAAGGACGAACGTACAGGGTTATGGTGTAAGAAAACAATCATATACAACAGTGACTGTACAGAATATGTCATAAAAAAAAGGAAGACTACGCTATTCGAGAAGAAGTTCGGGTACACTAGACGACAATGTAAGAAATGGGGGATACAACTATGATAGATATACAAGACCCATTCACTATATTCACAGAGCTAACAACAGCCACTAAAACATACTGTGCTAGTATGACTATAAGAGGCGAGAAAAATGGAGTTATCACCGATAGAGATACTGATAGCAGCGAGTTACTGTGTGATATTAATAATCCCATACAGCATAGCCGTTGCAGCTGTGAAACTAACCCATAAAAAAATAGTTATACGCAGGATTAAAACTAATGCACTCAGAGAATTAGACATAAAAAGTTATGTTGAGCACAAATTAACTGAATTTACCACTAAAATACAAGATATATATGTAAAAAAAGAGAATAAATAGATACTTGACAAGTACTTATTTATTATATATTATACCTATAACTTAAGAAACAAAGGGAGAAAATATGAGAACAACAGATGAGAGATATATGTCAAAACGCAATATTGCTGAGGCATATAAAACACTAACACTGGCCTTCATAGAATCAAATTCTATTGTGCCTGGCAGTAAAATTGAGATATTGAGATCTTGGGACGCTGGAGAAAATGGTTCTGTGAACAGATGGAACCCTTTTGAACTTCACGTAGGAGATATTTTTTATGTGGATGAATGTGTAGTTGACTGTGATTACGGTATACAGGTTAAGAGTGAATTAGACTGCAAGAGAACATTCCAGCTACCTTTTTTTGCAGTAAGACTAATTGAGAACCCGTCAAAATATCAGATGATATTGAACGATGAAGTAATTAAATTAACAGATTACCAATACTCAGAAATACAAGACATATTAAGCTCATAAAACTAAAGGGAGAAAAAAATGCTACTACAAAAAACTGAAACATTGCCTAGAACTTTACAAGAATGCCTTCACTGTAACCCAGATCATCGCATTGAATTGTGTGATTTATGTATGGAGAATTTAACGCAGTCAGATATAAATGAGTTATTGAATAACTGGGTTTACTCACAAGGGAGAGGTAATTAATGACAGATCAATTTGAAGAGTTATTACAACGTAAGAAAGAGTTAACGGAGTTAACGAAGAAGGTAGATATATACTCTATAGAGTTATTGACACGTAAGAGACAGTTAGTTGACGAGGTTGAGAGTATAATGAAAGAGGAGATAAAGCCACGTAAGGACGAGATGTCGGAGTTAGATTCAGATATTGAGAAGATATTAAAAGACACTGGTCAGGATAAGATTGTCAGTAGTAATTACGGAGCTTACATGTCTGACGAGCTGAGTATAAAGGTAACTGACATAGAGAAGTGTCTGTATTGGGTGTCAAAGAACCCTCAATTATTAAAGAAAGATATTTTAAAAGCATCAGAGATAAATAAGTTATTAAAAGACGGGATCGTACCAGACCCAATCACAGATGGAGTTGACTGCAATGATTCGTATCAAAAAATCACGTTCAGGAAGAAGTAAAAATAAAGGAGGAGAGATAAAGTCGTTTTTACCTCGATTATATGAGGAGAAGGAAGTAGGGCTTACTGGTGTAGCTAGGATTAAGCTATTTTTTATTACGTTCTATCGGTTAATTAAAGACAGTTAAAGGAGAATAACATGACAAACGAAATACAGACAACAAAAGAAGAGGTGGCATTAGTGCCAGCATACTTGAAGAAATTTAGCGCAGACGGAGCGGACGATATTACATCGGATATTATTGAGAAGTCGTTTCTACAGATGGCACATGAGGACAAAGAGGGTGTTAATAAAGGTGAATGGTATGACTCAGCAACAGGACAGGGATTAGGTAAAGAGGTCGTTGTGACTGTATGCCGTATTAAACAAACCTGGCGAAAGTTTAACTCTGATTTCCAGCTAGAAAAGCAAAGCTCAGACGGTCAAGTATGGGATAACGGAGATTTACTAAATGAAGAAGATAAGTGGAAATGTGCGTTTATAGATATGTTTGTTATTTTAAATAATAACCCAGGTCTTCCGTTCATAGTCTCATTTAAGGCAACTAGTTATAGAACAGGTAAGAAATTATCTACTGCTATTGCTAAGTTTGTGAAGGGTAATAGTGAGCCTGTATTTGCTCGTAACTACACACTATATACAGAAGAAGCTAAAAAAGGCACTAAGTCATATACTGTTGCCAGATATAAAATTAACCCTGGTTTCAACGACGAGTCAGTAGTCAAAGAAGCATCTAAAGTACGTAAAATGGTTATGGATATCAACCCTGTAATGTCAGACTTAAGTGATTCTGAGCCAGACGATGAGCCTAAGTTTGACGTTAGTGAGCTAGATTAATGGCTAAGAAAACTAAAATGGTTCATTTGAACATAGACGAAGATGATCACGAGATATTGCGTAAGGCAGCGGAGGCACTAGACATGCCTCTCGCTACTTACTGTAAGGCAATTGTTCTAAGAAGCTCAAATAACAAAGAGTCGCATATCGAGTGTCCTGTGACAGAGACAGAGCGAGTCACGCAACGTAAACAAAGAACAATCACTAACAGAAGATAATTCTATGGAATTAAAAATACGTAACAAAAAAATGGTGCTTTACTGTAGCTATAGGGAGAGAGATTTCCCAAAATTCTTAGGTGGTAGATGGAGTGGGGCATTGAAGGGCTGGGCATTTAGCCCGTCATTAATGACTTATAACGCTATTATTGAGAAGGCGAGAAGCGAGTCTATATCTATTACAATAGAGCCCAAGATCGTCACTTTTTTTACTGAGAAAATGTCTAAGCTAGATAAGTTCTTAGAGAGTCTTGAGTACAAGACAACTCCATATAAACATCAGGAGTCTATAACGTCACTGATAGTGAATAAGAGAAAATGTTTTATATTCGCAGGAGTTGGTACAGGTAAGAGTAAAGGTGCGATTGATGCAGTCAGTTACTTATGGGCTAAGGGTGAGGTTAAGAAGGTATTAGTTGTATCCCCCGCCTCTATAATGTGGAATTTCGGTAATGAGATCAAGATACACTCAGACTTCGACCACACTATAATTGTTGGGTCATTAGATAAACGTAAGCAATTAATCGAAGACTCAGCTACTGTATTCGACATCATAAACTACGAGATTTTAGGGAAGTTATCTGACAACCTGATAAAGAAGAAGTACGACATGGTTATATTCGACGAGATACATAACTGTAAGTCACGCACCTCTATTCGAGCTAAAGCCTCATTTAAGATAGCGAGTTCTATAGATATAAGAGTCGGGTTAACAGGTACTATTATTAGTAATAACTATGATGACCTGTTCATGCCATACCAGATCATAGACCCTAGTGTCTTTGGTAGTAAGTACACTAGTTTTAAGAATAGGTACTTTATTATGGGCGGGTATATGGCCTATGAGATAGTGGGTACTCGTAATGAGAGAGAGATAAAAGAGTTAGTGGCAACAAATTCTATTAAGTTCGACATTAGAGATGTTATGGACAATTTGCCTGACGAGAAGAATATAATAAAGACCGTTCATTTAAATAATAACACAAAAAAGTTATACAAAGAGTTAAAGACCCATATGATGATAGAGAATGACAGAGGTGACATTGAGGCCTCTAATGTCCTTGAGCGTATGATCAGATTATCTCAGATAACGTCTGGTTTCTTGGTAGATAAAGAGAACGATATCATCGACGAGATAGGACGAGATAAAATTGAGGTCTTAAAAGAGACTTTATCAGGTATCACTGAGAAGACAGTCATTTTCTGTCGGTTCAGACGAAGTATAGATAATGTTGCTTCTTTATGTGATGAGTTAGGTTTGAGTTATTATATTTATGACGGGCGTACTAAAGAGAAGGACTTATACCTTAAGTATAATACCGACAGTACTATGGTGTGGATTGCTCAGTTACAGAAGTCTGAGGGCTATTCTATACCGTCAGCTCAGTACTGTATTTTCTACGAGTTAGACTATTCTCGTAAGAATCATGTTCAGTCTAGAGGACGTATTTTAAGGGCTACAGGTAGTAAGCACACCTGTCTGTTCTATATCTATTTATTGGCAGAGAATAGTATAGATGAGGCAGTGTACAAGGTTTTACAGAGTAAGGATTTTAATAGTAAACAGGCCCTTGAGCTTGTGAGAGGTGTTGAGTGATGAGGTTTAAAATAATGACTAGAAAAGTAGATCATTCTTTATCTAAGTTAATAGAGGACTTAGAAGAAGATGAGTGATAATAGAATAAATATAGACCTTAGTGGATTTTTTATAGTTCTTCTCATAATTCTTCTCATAATTCTATGTATTGGTGAGCCAGATTTACTTGATGCTCTAATACATAATTTAATGAAATGACTAAAGACCCAATAAATAAAGTCTCACTATACTCAGCAAGAAACATACAAGCAGGGACAAGATTAGAGCATAGAGACATCGCATTATTTGAGAATGACAAAGGGATACCTGTAGATGAGGTACATAAAATATACGGACGAGTTTTAACAGAAGATTTATGTATATTCAAGCCAATAACGTTTGATATATTGCACTAAAAGGGAGAAGTTTATGAGAGAGATTAAGTTTAGGGGCTGGGATGAAGATAATAGTAAAATTGTTCAGTTATATGAAATAGATCTAAGTGACGAATATCAGGTTTATTGTGGGGAACATAAGGGTTTTAATACATGTAAAACTAAAACTTTAATGCAATACACAGGAATAAAAGATAAAAATGGATCTGAGATTTATGAAGGTGATATATTGATATTCCCAGATTCTTTTAATAATGACAGCTGTGAGTTCTTTTGGCTTGATGAAAACTTAGGATTTAATAGAGAAGATAAATATGAAGTGCGTTTTAAAGTAGGTTCCTTTGCTTTATTCGAATTAAATAAACCTTATATTATTGGTTCTTTTATTTCACACGGGTATATAGGATATATGGAAATAATAGGAAATAAATATGAGAACACTAAGCTAATCGAGTCAGTTAAATGACAATAATAGATGACATAAATAATGTACTGACGACAGATGAGATTCTGGCATTAGTACCAGGATTAGAGCTGCAAGGTCATAACTATATAGGACGATGCCCTACAGGTCATGACTCTCAGTCAGGTACAAGCTTCCAGGTCAATACAATCTCACCGACATTTAATTGTTTTAACTGTGGGGCTCATGGCAGTTATATACATTTAGTAGAGTTAGTTAAATTCGGCCAGTCATCAGCAGGTAAGGGCGGTACGGACTCCTTTAAACAAACAATCAGACACTTAGCCGAGAAGTATAATCTGTCTAACTCAGACACGTATAGTAATAGCGAGTCTGTCTTCGACATTATTGAGTGTGTTGTAGCCGATTATAAACGTCAGTTATTCAAGAGATCTAGGCCATTACTTGAGTCAGTTATGCGTAATTATGGGTTAAGTGAAGACTTTTTAAGTAGTGAGTCGTGGGGTTTCGGAGGAGAATGCCCCTCTATACGTCTATCTGAGTTCTTCACAACGGAGGAGTTATTATCGACTGGATTATTTAATAAATCTGAGAAGACATCTACTGGAGTATTTCATATCTACCAAGGACGTATAGTTATACCTTACAATAATTTCGGTAGGATTAAATATACCATAGGTAGGAAAACGTCATCTACAAATAAGTGGGGGGATAAAGACCCTCCCAAGTATTTTAAGCAGTATATTAATTCAGTTAAAAGGCCGTATGTGTCTACTGCAATCAATAACGAGATAGTGTCATGTAGTAGAGATCATGATGACGTAGTTATTACAGAAGGGATTACTGATTATTTATCCTTAAAAATGCACAATATTAACTCAGTATCAGCTGTAACTACATCATTTAAAAAGGACGAATATGAAAAAGTTGTGGGCTTTTGTAAGAAATTTAATACTGTATATATTGCTAACGATAACGATCAAAACGGAGCTGGGCAGAAAGGCACTGGACGAATTTGTGAAATGCTTATTGATGCTGGTGTTAACCCTTTTATTATACTTCTGCCTAGACCTGATGGGCAGGATAAGATAGATGTTGCTGAGTTTATTAGTAAATATGGTATCGATAAGTTCACAGAACTCAAGCCAAAGGCTAAGACATACCTAGAGTCTTTATTAGACGCAATACCTGCAGATATTGATAAAGCGATATTAATGGACGCATTGTCAGATATATTAACTATATTATCTAAGCAGTCACAAGAGCTAGCTGAGGTTTTTATACGAGATAAAATTAAGAAGCGATTTAGATTGTCGTCATTGCCTAAACTGCTTAGTAAGATGATGCAATTAACAAAAAATCCTAATAGAGATAAGTCACTGACTGAGATGATAGACTTTCAGGATAAGAAAGATGAGTCTATATTTGAGGACAACAATACAGATATAAAACTTATCAGTAGTGGGCAGGACTATAAAGAAGGCGTTCTATACTACACAATCACAAGACCTCAGCATGTCACTGACAATAGAGGGATTATGAAGATAATTAATAAAGCATTTCTTGTCACGTCTAATAAAAAAATTAATGAGTTAATTGATTATCAGATAATCACAGAGAGTTCTGCGCTTACTAAAAAACTAAACCCTGACTTTATATGTGAGTACTGGTCATTTAAAGATTCCCCTTATTCTGTAGAGAACTATATAAAAGGTGATAGTAAAGTAAATCCGGCTGAGTTATACAAAAAAATTAAAGAAAGAATACTGAAACATGTGTATTTCAAGGAAGATTACGAGGCATCCTTTTGTGCGATAGTTATTATGACCTCTATGGTGTATATGTTGTTCAACGCTACTGGTTATATACATTTATGGGCTGAGAAGCGTTCTGGGAAGACAACTTTACTTGAGATATTCCAGATGCTAGGTTTTAACGCAAAAATGAGTTCATCTATCTCAGACGCTGCGTTATTCAGGTCAATTGAGATGTACAGACCTATTCTATTAATGGACGAGGCAGAAAACTTAAACCCAAGTCACAAGGCTAAAGATAATAGTGGGTCAGAGAAGTTAGAGTTACTTAAGTCAGGCTATAAAAAGAGTGGTAGTGCAGCTAGATGTGAGGGACCTAATAACTCAGTTGTGTCTTATAGTAACTATTGCATTAAAGTTTTTGCAGGGATTAAGACTTTAGATCAGGTTTTAGCTGATAGGACTATTATGATAGAGATGAGACGTGCTAAAGAAGACGTTAAAATAGAAGAGCTTATAGAGGAGAAGATAGCTCCACAGATCACAGAGCTTAGAGATATGCTGTACACATTTGGCATGCAGTACGCAGATGATATCAAAGATATATACGTCTCAGAGATCGAGCATTATAAAGAAGACTTAAGTGACCACAAGGTTACGTTTAGGGCAAAAGAGTTATGGACTCCGTATTTATCTGTGGCCTTGTTGGTCGATAGTTATGACGATGACTTTGACGTATTCGGTGAATTATTATTAAAGGCAAAGCGTGCGGTGGAGACAGCAGAGGCTTTTGGTGGCGATAGTAAATCTCTTGAGATTGTAGAGCTGCTGTATAAATGGACGAAGAACGTCCAGCAAGGGTTGCAGGAAGATATGACACTATATCACGATGGTGACATTTATATGCGTACAGGGATTACTGACTCGTTTATCAAAAGGACATTAAAGACAAGAGAGTATGAGGACGACTTCGAGTATGTGAACTACCAGGTACTTAAACAACTGTTACGTAAATTTGACGTGATAGACAAGGAATGTGAGCACAAGACTTATAACAATAAAGGGAAAAGAGGAGCTGCGTTATTATTAGACCCTACACGTATGCTGGAGTCATTGATCACTTATAAGAAGGACCATGACGAGGATGTGATGGAGGACATCTATATATACAAATCAAATAAAGGCGTACCTGTAGAAGATCAAATATTTAATATGGAGGATTTTGACTAATGAGTAGCTTTTTCAAAACAAAAGAATATAAATTTTTAAATAAAATTAAGGATTATTTACTGATACTGAACACTAAAAAAAACTACAGTATTTATGAAGAGCACCTGGCTGTATGTAAGAAACTGGCGAGTGAGAAATATAATAATGTGGGGTGGCGAGAAGAAGAGGGTCGGTATAACTGGGATTCTGTGAAACGTACTGACTTCCCTGACACGATGACCTCTCTAGGAGATGAATCTGGGATGTCGTTCTACCCTGGGAAAACGTTGTATATGTCAGAAGACTTTACTTCTATGGCTCTTAAAGGTGATGACGGGAGAGTTGTGCATTATACAAAAGAGGAGACAGCCTCTGTGAAGCATATGTCTATTAAAGAACTTCGTGTACTACACGATATAAAAATGCAATATGAAGGGATTGTTAAATAATGATAAATGAAGAAGAAAATATATTGGACAATGATATCAGACGTAGGAATAGGGCAAAGGCTTTAATTGAAGGGAAAGAAGAATTAATAAAAGAAAATAAAAGATTTTATAACTTATATAGACAAATAGAAAAACTAGATGATCTAAAATACTTAGACAGCATTGGAATTAATACAGAGATCCTTTTTAAGTTACTGATAAATGATATAGATAAAGTAGTATGTACATCATGTGATAATCACACTATAGCTAATTATAATAACAATTGTGCAGCACTCTGTGTTAATACAGACGGTTACTGCAATATGTTTACGAAAAGAATTAAATAATGGCATCTAAACCAGAGACTCTGATAGTTAAGAAAATACAGACATATTTAAATAGTTTAGGTAAAGGGTTCTTCTTTAAAATACATGGAGGCCCTATGCAGATGTCTGGCATCTCAGATTTACTAGGACTTATTAACGGTAAGTTTGTAGCCATTGAGGTTAAGACACCTGAGAATAAGGCAGGAGCTACTAAACTACAGGTACGATTTATTGATAAAGTTATTAACTGTGGTGGTATAGGTTTTGTGGCTAATAGCGTTGATGAGGTTAAGGATTACTTGACTTCTCATAACATTGTATAGTACATTTTACGTATGACTGAAAAAAAATCAATATTAGAAGAAGCCCTTGAACTCACCAGAGGAAGTAGACAGAAAGACTACGGACATCCAGTAGAGAACTTTACTAAAATTGCTAATTTATGGACTGCGTACCTTGAGAATAAAGATGAGTGTGTAATATTAACACCTAAAGACGTAGCTCTTATGATGATATTATTTAAGGTTGCTAGAGAACAGTCCGGTCACAAAAGAGATAACCTAGTAGATATCGCAGGTTATGCTAGTACAACTGCTATGGTAGAGGGTCTTGAGTAATGGACAGAGAATTTTATTTAGAAATAGCTATCGGTTACATACGTGATAGAGTTTATGATATATGTGATGAAATGGAAATGAAGGATAAATCTATATGTCTTTTTGGAATTGACTCTAATTTCGAAAAAGAATTTTATGAAAATAAAGATATTTTAAATTATATTAATTCTTATGATTATAAATATATAAAAAGATATAGACAGTCACATCATAATAAAAAGGTAAGAAAAACTGTATTAAAATTTATTTTAAAAAATAATAATATGCCTAAATTTATAAATTCATTATCAATAAAAGTATATAATAAATCTATTGAAAAATTAGCAATTTATGATGGCATATTAATAGATTGCAGTGGTAGCTGTAGGTAAACAAGGCCCTTCCTTAAATATTAAATGTATTTAAGGAAGGGCCCTCTGGTAGGGCTATGATAGGTGTCCCAGTTAAAGGAGCCCTACCAAAAAAAAGGAATTGATTAATGGATAAAAAGAAAGAATACTTTTATATGAGAATAACAAATGGTCAGAAGAAAATACTAAGAGACAAGTCGTCTCATCGAGACATGTCTATGACTCAGTATATCTGGTTCTTAATAACAAATGACGAGGAGAAATAAAAATGAGTACTGATACAGTAAAGCCAGTGGGAACTACCTTTGGACTGACAATGAATGAGCTTAAAAAAGCTTATGAGTCGCTTAAAGTAATTGAAGACATTAAAGACGCTGAGTTTAGCTTTAACTACGAGATAGCTAAACTAATCACTCACATTGAGCCTATAGTGACTCCCTATGAGGAATCATTTAATAAATTTATTATTAAATATGGTACTATAGACGATCAGAAAAAAAACTATAAATTAGACACAAAGGCAGAGGGGTACTTAGACGAGTTGCAGGAGATTAACGATACTCTAAGCGATGTTCACGATATAACATTCACAAAAATACCAAAAGAACAGTTTATGACATATAAAATAAAAGCTAAGTATTTAAAAACTATACTCTGGCTAATTGAGGAATAAATAAAATTATAATACTAGATATCTCTTTAATTACGAATATAGCTGCTGGAATGGTAATAGGAACTATTTTTATTAGCCTTGTGTCGTCTATTATTGTTAGTATTATGCGTTAACTTTTTATGGAGTTTATAGACACATTGTTAAACGTAATAATAAAAACTTTCTTTGCACTAATAATGCTGATACTTGGGTTTGGGCTAACGAATATACTTAAGTACCTTTATGAAAAATTATTCCCCATTAATATCGACTAACATAGTCTGAAGCATCTGTTTAACTGTTTCGTTTTTAACAGTAGGGCTTCTCAATGTTGCATTTATAAAGTCAGTCAAAATAGGGTCAACTGTATCTGCTACAACAGGAGCCCATTTCCTTAAAGAAAAAAGATTAAGCGACGCACGAATAGCGTTAGAGAAAGGCGCAGATGTGAATGCAGCTATACTATTACCAGCTATATATATACCTAGTAAATCCTCAGATATTTTCGAGCTTTTAGCTAACTCAGATAATTTAACATCAAATAATAATTTAAGCTCACTTTGTTTAAGTACTTTCTTCTCAAGTTCAGATGATAACTCAGAAGCAATCTTATCATCTGCGCCAAGTGTTTTAAGACTTTGTTTAATATTAGATTTACTGACAGTAGCCCTTGCAGCTCTTATCAAAGACTTATCAATAGAGTCAGCCATCTCAACCATCTCAGGTACTTTAGAGGCTCTTAATACTTTAGACTGATTAGTAAGTTTAAGTGCTTTTTGACTACCTAAATTAAAAATAGTCTCCCCTTTTCTTGCTGCAGCCAATGCTTTTTTAGGTTCTACTCTAAAAAAGTTATCTCCTGATTTAGCTGCGTCATCTTGGAGTGATTTTAAATTTATTCTTACAATATCCTCAGCATTCTGTAATCCAGCATTACCAGCCCTTGCTAAATCATCTCTGAATAGCTTATTAGCCTTACTAAGATTAAGAACTTCTCTATATCTTTTATTTAACTCAGATGATCCGCCATCTGTAGCTACATCTAATTGTGAGTCTAATTTAGTTAATATATCTGACATATTATCTGCAAGCGCACCGCTCATTTCTCCACCTCTATTATAAAGTGCTCTTATTTTACTACTCATAGCTCGTCTCAATGCAACTGCGTCTGATACATTAAATGGAGATCCTGATTTCACTTTAGATGCTAATTTATCAGATATACCCTTCACGCTGCTTAAAGAACTTAATATTAATGGGTCATCAGATTTTAATATAATATCTAAATCCTCAATAGAATCACTTAGATCAATATTGTTTTTACCGAAAATTTTGTCTAATTTATCATATTCAAGACCTACAGCTTTAAGTGCTTTATTAGAAGCCATAGAAAGATCCTTTGCTACCGTTGCTGCTTCTTTATTTACAATACCTGATAATTTATCTATAGCCTTGTTTGATATTCTTTCTTTATGTAAAGACTTTGTATTAAACGTATTTTTAATAGATTTATTAGCATCTTTAACTTTTATTTTTATAGATTTAATCTGGTTCTGTAATTTTCTCGTTGCTAAATTAGATCTATCTGAAGCTAATTTAAGAGCTTTAAGACGACGAATATCTTTAGACACACCTCTTAAAAATGGTCTAAATGCTGCCTTTGCGAATTTACCTGTTCCTAATGTAGCTACATCTACTACTCCACTTGTGATTGCCTCTGATTTTGCCTTACTTAATTTCTGTTCTCTAGTAGTTTCTTCTCCACCAAAGTTTTCCCTTAACACATCCCCGACAACACTACCTACTCCAGACATCAATGATCCCCCTAATATACCACCGACAACTGTACCCACCCCTGGTAATATTGCAGTGCCTATAGCCGCCCCACCTAAAGATCCTCCAATACCAAGAGATATAGGGGCGCTCCCTGCTATAACTGACTCTCCACCAGTTAAACCCACATTAGGAGCTGTAAACGCTTCTCTTTGTGTATCTTTTCTTAACGGGCTAATAAAAGAAGGTATTTTTGATGGCTCTTCAATTACAGGCTCTTCTTTTACAATCTCTTGTTCTTTTACAATCTCTTGTTCTTGTATAATGTTTTCTGTAGGTAATTCTTCATCTTCTATAAATGTAAAAGAAGTTTTCTTTGTATCATTTAATAATTTAAGGTCTACTTCTGATGGTATATTATCTTCCTCTATAAATGTAAAACTCATTAGTCTACTCTAGCCTTAGTATATTTAGACCCATTAAATACATAAATAATTGTACCTGATGGTAATGATGCATTATTAGCATCTTCAAATGTTTTAAATCTTGGGGCTGATGAAAACTCAAGATCAGATGATATTTTAGTAAACATATCTATATCCTTATTTATTGCTTCTTTTCTATCAGCAATAAGAGAAAGTAATTGACTTACTATCGCTTTATTATATGGAGCTGTACCTTTTAACATAGGTAATGCTTTTTGTACCAAAGATATATCTTTATCAGATTGAGCACCTAAATTTTTAGCTAAAGACTTCGAAGTAAATGGGGTCATTATATTTAATATAGTATTAAATCGTGCAATAAGAGGATCATTAGGTGCTACTACATCTTTAAGGTTAGATAATCTTCCTGAAATAGCTCCAAGTTTACCTGATTCTGCTAGTTCATCTGTTATTTTACCTAGATCAATAAATGATTTTTCTATAGGATCTAGATCATTTAACTCTGATTGAAAGGCAGGAATATCTTTAGTATCAATATCTAATTTTCGTTTCTGCAATCTTTTAACCTGAGTCTGTGCTACATCTCTCTGTCTTTTTAATTGATCTAAATCTGCATTTATACCAGACGCAGCCTCTTTTCTTTTTATCGCCTCAACGGTCTGTGATTCTTTTCTTCCTTTTAATAATTCATCTTCACCAATTCTAGAGACTTTTTTAAGTCCTAAAAAATCACCAATATTTCCTGAGTTATCTGTCTTAAATGTTCCAATAAACTTACCTTTTGCATCTTGTTCACCTTTTTCATTAACAAGCAAATCCTTGCTTCGAGATAATTTAGAAGATTCTTTTGCACCTCTGTTAGCTGCTGCTTCTGAGAAAGAAGTAGCTAACCCTAAACCAGCACTAATCCCCTCAGCAGCCTCTCCAGTTGGCCCCACATTAGATGAAACGCCAGAAGCGCCTCCACCAATAGCTCCGCCAACCTTAGCTCCAGCAGAAGCTCCTTGAGGAGAGCCTCCTGTAGCAATCGCTCCACCTGCAGCTCCTAATAATGCACCAATAGTCTGAAAAGTACTTTTCTTTTGTCTAGCTCTACTAAAAACTCTCTGAGCCTCTACTTTTCCTTCAAGGACTCTAGCCTGACCTAATTGCTCCGCTTCTCTTTGTCTTCTGTCTAATGTAGGCTGTAACCCTAGACTCTGTATTAAACTCGTACTAGTTTGTGCCATATTTTAACCTCCGCTTTGTGAAAATACCTATTACTCTACATAGTGGCATCCCTACAGCCTCTAATAGTCTACCAAGTCTATTAGATTCTTTAACAACATTTTCTCTATATGCCATCTGATATGCCCAAGCTGTAATAAAAGGGGACAATAAATTAGTTACTAACTCACTTCTTTGCATCACTTTAACTAAAGGTTTAGCCCAATAGTGATACCCAGCTACTACATCTGGATGTATTTTAGAGGCATGTCTGTTATCAGCCATTAATATATCGAACGGAAGTCTTCCTTGTGAATATAACTCAGTGCATAATACTTTCTTAGCTTGCTCTTCAGCAGATTGTACTTGAGCTTGAGCTTGAATATTAGCTAACTGTAATTGAAATTGTTTAGCTGCCTCAGGGTCTTGTATAAAATTATTAATATTCGAGACGTTTCCTGTTACAGTAGATGGTCTAGTACCAATAGCCCCATTCTCAGCTTCTAATACAGCTAGTTCAGCAGCAGTAATCTCAGTACCTCTAGTAATTCCTAATCGATCATAAGTACGATCATCGCCGATAAAGAATAACTCTTCACCAGAGTCATTTGTCTTAGGGATCTCACCTTTATGAGTACCTAATATAGTAGCCCCTTGTGCTGTACCAATTGCTGATCTTAAGCTTGTATAGTCTTCTACACTAAGGCCTGATGCAGAAGCTATCCTCTGTAGTGTTGCCTCATCATCATTAGTTAAAACAGCGCCTTCACCAAGTAAGTTTCCGATCTGATCCTGTACTTCTTCTTGTGAGACATTACCTCTTAATACTAAGTCTAATGCCTGTTGGTTTAAACTATCTTGTCGTTGCTGATCTACAAGTGATGTCTGTTGATCAAATCCTGCTTGCTGAGATGCTAACTGAAGATCTCTCTGTAATTGGTTTTCTTCTGCAGAAAATTCTCTACCTAATAAATTCTGTTGTGCATTTAATTCAGCCTGTTGAGTTAATAAATTAGATTGCGTTTGAGCAGCTATTTCTTGATTAAGCCTTTGTTGCTCTGCCCTAGTACCAATTAGTCCAGTTTCACCTGCTAATTGTTGAGTTAATAAATCTGACTGAGCTTGAGCACCAGTTGCTTGAGTAAGTCGTTGCTGTTCTCCTCTAGTACCAATTAGTCCAGTTTCACCTGTTAATTGTTGAGTTAATGTCTTGCGTTGCTCTCCACTAGATTCAGCTAGAAGTCTAGATTGAACATCTGCGCCTAATTGAGTCGATATAATATCTCTCTCAAATCCACGTTTTCTAAGGGCCTCATCAGTACGAGCTTTAGCAAACTGAGTACCTAATGCTCCACTTACACCTTCTCTTTCTCTAGCAAAAGCTCCTTCTGTAAAAGAACTTCTGCCAAAGCCTCTAGAGGCAGCACTCTCAAGTTGTCTAGACTGAGACTCTTCTAATTGACGACCTACTTGTTCAGTTACCGCTTTCTCTTGTGCAGCAAAAGGATCTTTAGTTGAATCCTTATTCAAACCAAATTCACCAGCTATTTGACTTATTGTTCTTCCACCTGACATATTAAGCTCCTGTTGTTTCTGCTAATTATTCTGTTTTTAAAGTATGTGATATTGTCATAATCAGTTACTTTTATTATAGCATTAAATATTTAAATTATTTATCATATTGCATTAATCCTATATGAGGTATTTGATATCCATATAACTCGAATTGAATGTATACTCATATTATTGAAAGGATATGTTTCATTTTTCTTTATTCGGGCATTTTGCCAGTAATTAGTCCCGTCTGATGTCCAGGTCATGTATAGATCTCCAGGTCCATCATTAATTAGATATCCATCATGTGTATTGATTCCTATAATGGCATGTATATTATGTGTAGCAGGAGAGTCCCCCGTTACAAAACTAGTGTCTTCTGCTGAGAAGGATCTGTCTTTAGGTTTTAAAAAATCTCTCTGATATACATTCACTAGTCACTTATCCTTTTTATTAATCTCTGTATTTTAATGTTTCTCTGTAATAAAACAACTTTAATTTTCTTTTGTATATCAGCTTTAACTTTTTCATTTCTTATCTTATCAATTAAACGATTATCAAGAGTTTCTATAACTTTATCTCCTAAATCATAAAATTTATCAATATACTTTGTTGGGTTTAAAATTGTATTGATAGTTTTATAAATATAAAATACTGCAACTCCAGAACCACCTGTAATTACTGCAGTTAGTGGGTTATTAAAAGTCTCTGATAAATTTATTCCAAAAAATTCCATAATAATCTCCTTATTAACTATAATACCATACGGCTGATTTTTCTCTATCAGAATCAATATGACAGTATGTTTTACCTATTCCTATTCCTAACTTAATATCTAACTCTATTTCTATTTCTTTTAAAAACTCATATATCTCATTACCTGAGTATCTAGATTTAATTCCATTTTCTATTTTTATAGCATTAATATCAACCGCTCTAAGTTTCTTTCCAAATGCGGGTAAATGACGAGAGGACCACGGGATTGCTTCGTACCATTTCTTATCGCCTAATTTTCCTCTTTCTTCTAAATCTTTATAAATCTCAATATGTTTCTTAGGGGTTCTTGGTCCACTTGTTATGATTATTGCATGACCTGTCTTTTTTCTTAATTCTTCTAGTACCGCCAATAATGAATTTTCGGGTTCTACATAATCAAACTCATTTGACCAAAAATGTTCTGAATACTTTTCTTTTTTTAATACCATTTTTACACTACCTTAATTGCTGCTATAAACATTGAAGCTACAATAAAAAACCTTATAGCCTCAAGTCCCCAGCTTATTTTCTCTTTATAGGATGAGAAGGCTTCGTTTATTTTTGTATCTATTTTTAACTCAAGATCCGAATGTGCTTTAGATAAAGTGTTCTGAATATCAAGTTTAAATGAACTAGAAAAGTTTTTTAATTCAAGATCAATAATTCTGTCTCTGTCTTCTAATTTATTAATTAATATAGAAGTAGTTTTATCAATAAATGACTGACTTGGATTGTTTTTAATATCAGAAATAGATTTTTTTAAATCATCTATCTGTAATTCTAGAATATTCATACTTTTATTACTCATAATTATTTTTATTAAGATCCATTATTTGATCTAGATATTTCAGTCCATCCAGATCCATTATTTATCAAAAACATTGAGTCTGCTGATCCATCCATACTAAAATCACCGGCAAGTGATAGATTCCCTGTACCATCTTTAACTACAACTGTTCTTGCTGCTGAATTTGGTATAATTAATAAGAAATCACCTGCTGACCCACCGTTTATAGTATTTAGATCATCAGTTGATGAGGACCCCTGAGTATTTATCTCATGAGCTGATCCGGTAGCAGTTATTGCCCCACTAGATATAGTTAATAGAACTGTATATCCTGATGCTCCTATAAAATTAGTTGCCTTTAAATCTCCAGTTACGTTTAAAGTAACATCACCAGAGCCACTATTATTGATATCTAATACTTTATCTCCTGAACCTACTAGATCAATATTACAGGTAGTGTCATTGTCCCAGTAAACTTGATAGATAGCTCCCCCAGTACTATCAAGTCGATATCCATTCCCTGCTGCATCAACTGCAGAATTTATATAAACAAGATTAGTATTAACAGATACATTATCAACTATTAAATTACCACCTGTTATTGCTCCAGTGGTTGTTATAGTCGAAGATCCATTATCAATTGATCCAAAACCACTTGTTATACTTCCTGAATTTAATGCAGCTACTGTTGTAAGTGATGAAGTCACTACACCTGATCCTAATACAGTAGCTGATAGAACACTTGTTGAATTAATTTTATAATCAGCGCCTGATGCTATATTTAATGCCGTTAAAGTCCCTACACTTGTTAAGCTAGATGCTAGTACACCTGATCCTAATACAGTAGCTGACAATACATCTGTGCCAGCTATTTGATACTCTGCTCCTGACACTAAGTCTAATTTACCGTCAGATTGAAAACGTGCAATCTCTGCAGCTCCTGATCCTGCAGTCATAAGTTTTACTACTAAATCGAAATCCTCACTTGTAGCTGTTGCATCTGTAGTAACTGATTCTAAAATGGATCCAATCTCATTATTACTAGCACTAGTCTCAGTTATAAACTCAAGCCCAGTTCCTATGCCTGCTGCTGGGGTCCCTGTAGTTGTATGTGTTAATGAGAAATTCTGTACTGAATTTGTGAGAGCACTTACTGCAATTATTACAGGTTTAGACCCATCATATAAAAATGCAGCGTCATTACTCGTACCTACTGTAAAAGATCCTGAGGCAGCAACTGTTGTCCCATCTACACCTGTTTTAAAAAGGTTAGCTGTAGACCCTCCTGTGATTGTCATATCTGCACTAGCAGTTGCCCCATTAAAAAATTCTTCTATCTCTGCAAATATAGCATTAACTACTGACGAGCTAATTGAACTATTTGCAATTATATTGGTTAAACTAATTGTACTCATTTTTATGCCTCCTTACGCATTAATTCATATAATAAATCAAAGCCACTTATAGAGAATCTACTAGTACCAGTAGCTTTTACTCCAAATGATATAGTAACTCCATATCCTAAATTTCTCTTTTTTTCTGAAACAAACTTAATGCTACCTGAGTCCCAGTTTAATCCAGAATCCCAGGTAATACCTGCATCCCATTCAATACCTGCCCCTATTAATGTAACATCTTTTGTGCCAGATGTACCTTCTACGCCATTTATATACCACTCAAGTATAACACTTTCTGATGATGTGAATGTTTTAAATGTTGCTAATAATTTCTCAAATAACTTATAAAACTGGTCTGTTTCTAAGTTAAAATCTTTTGTTCTAATATGCGAAGTAACCGACCCTGAAGCGTTGGCATTAATCTGATAATATTTTGATCCTTTAGCACAGAATAAATTATCACCGTCTTCTATAAATACCTCAGCTCCACCTACTGTCCATTTACTCCACCCACCTGTGATTTCATCAAATACTAACGTAACTGTATTCCCATCTGATAAATAATATTTATCTTTAAAGGCATAACCTCTGGCTAGAGTGATATCTGGGAATGTAGTTATTTCAGGTTTTATTTTTCTATCAATACTAATAGAGCTGATTGAATCAAATTGAGTAGTCTGATCTTGTGTAGTAATCCCTTTAAATTGCTTTACACCTTCTCTAGATAAGAAGTAAATAGATAAATCTGACTTACCTATAGAGAAATCAGATATAACCCCTCTAGAATTAAATGATTTAACAATAGTAGAAGTTAATATAGTAACTCCAGTTACAACAAATATTGTAAATTCTCTAAATACAGTTAACTGACCAAAATGAGACACCATTCTTCCTATTTGGTCTTCAGTATTATTATCTAGCTGAATTAATCCAGGGGCATTAGATCCAGCATAGTCTCTTGTAGCATCCCAGTCTCCATCTGCTGCTGTAGGGAATTGTATTGATACAAATATTTTATTATTCTTAGAAATCCATATGCGTTCTAAATGAAGAACTATTCTATTTATTCCCTCTTCAAGTCCAGATGATACTGTTAATCCTGACAATGTATTTGATGTATTGATAAAATGTAATACATTTGAATTTGTAGTTAATCCATTAACAAACCATATATTATCGTTATATATCTCGAAATCAGCCAAGGCATCAGGATCGAAGTTAACACTTGATACTTCTGTCCAAGTGCCAGAATTAAGGTATACCATTCTTGCTTCAGAATCATTACTAGCCAATAAATAAATGTTTCCATTAAATTTAACGCCACCTAATATCTTAGTTGCGGTACTACTATTTACAGTAATTGTACCGCCTACCTGAAGTAACCCATCAATGGATTCTGCTTCCCCAGATAATAAATATGTAACATTCTGAGCAATCTGTAAATCAGAGTTCTCCATATCATGAGGACTATCAACTATATTTAATCCTGTAGAAAATTTATCAATAATGAATTGTGATGAATTTTTAGCCATTACCGTACACAGATAATCCTTCCTGATATTGACTTTCTAATTGTCCCGCTACTAGTTTAATGAGATTGAAATAAATATCTCGTGCAATAGCAGCTTCGTCTGGCTCTCTTCGTCTTACCCAAAACTTCCATTCACACCATAAATACATTAATTCTAAATATTGATTAGGTATATCTATAAATGCACCGTCTGTAGCAGGAAATGTAGGTATTCTAGTACCATATGCTCTAAATGTTCCTGTTATAGGTGTATTACCAAAAATCTCTATATTCTGCCCATTTCTTATATAATAATTTGTTGAACCTGTATCATACCCACGTTGTGTAAGTTCTTGTAAATTTGTAGGCTCAATCAATGTATATCTGGCTGGGCTATCTGTGCTCACAAAATATAAACTTCCTATTTCAACCATATCCTCCGGTAATGTATAAGATGATGATCCATCTAAAGAAACAGTCGCATACTCAGGTAATAATTTTGTTCTAAAACAGATGTCGTAATTACCCTGTCTAATAAATGACTGAATTTGTATATCTGTAATTGTATCAGCTGTGTCTTCATCCACTCTTGTTCTGAGGTTAGTAATAAAGTTAGCTCTAGTTAAATTGTCGTTTGTAAATAAACTTGTAAATGTGAATGTTGGCATAAGGTCCTCCGTATTTATTTTAACAGATTAAAGATCATTAATATATTCTATCTTATTTTTTAATGCTGCCATATAAAAATCATACCATTTATGGGCATGAGTCTGAATGGTATATTTTAAATTCACTTCTTTTTTCGCATTAGCACCAATGTTAAATCTTAAAAATGGATCTTCAATTAATGTTTTAATCGAATCATACCAGTCATTTGTTGAGTGACATAAAACTCCGGTAACATTATTCTCAATATTCTGAATATATGGCTTACAACCAGAGACTACTGATGGTATACCATAATAAGAATACTCTAGCCATTTTATATTTGATTTAGAAATATTAAATTTATTTACCTCAGGATCTAATAACGGAATTAGTCCTATATCTAATATATCTTCTGAAAATTTATCATAAAATTTATCAGGCTCAATCCAGGGTATGAACTCAGCATCTAACTCTTTATACATTTTAGTAAATTTAGCTCCTGTAAATCTAAACTTTACCTTATCTTTATACTCATCTTTAATTCTTTTTAATGCTGGCATAATAAGTTTTAAGTCATGATGATGACTATCCCCGCCCTGCCATCCAATTAATATATAGTCACGTTTTTTCTTTTTACCATCTGGCATCACATCTGGGTTAATATAATTTGGTAAAACACAGATATTACTGTTATAAGTTCTAAATACGTTCGCTAATTCTTTAGTTGTAGTCGTTATAATATCTGAGTACATGACCGCTCTTAATATTTTTAAAACTCGTTTTCTATTTAAATCTAAATCAAAAATAAATTCTTTTTGTTCTTCTTTAGTTTTATCTTTATGCTCATTTGAGTGGTCACAAAGTGTTTTATCTTTCCAAAGCCACTTATTATTTATTTTAATGTTTTCTAAACCTCCATATCTATAATATCTATTGGACGGATGTGTTTGAGTGACATCATCATCAAACTCAGATATAAATAATTTAGGTATTTTTTCTTTTATACAGAGGTCATTAAATTTTGTGAGAATATCTGATGGAGCTGAGTACTGGAATATAAATATATCTGCCCAGTCAATAACTTTATCAAACCACTGAGCTGGATTCTTAATGAACTCCTTATTAGTTAAATCAATTCCAATTACCTCAACTAGTCCTCTTCTCTCAAGCTCCGCTAATGGCCATTTGATACGGTAGTAATAGCAGAACCCCTCTTGTCTTGAAATAACACATATACGAAGCTTCCACCCTTCTGGTTTATTAATCTCCATCATAATGACATTCCAATTAATCTAAAAATAGATTCATAATGATTTAAGTCATCTGAATTTATAAATTCATTTAAATTTTTATTTATATTTTTACCCACACATATCACTCCTAATCCTTTTGAAAAATTCATACTGATAGATGGATACTCTAATGATATCTCAGTCCAATAACGTGATATCTCACAGTTATGAGAAAAGTCATTTATATAATTTATTAAAATAATACCTGTATCACTCATTCGTGGTATGAAATCTGTTACTATTTCTTTTATATCAGAATACTTTTTAATTAAGTCTATGTTAAGAAAATCAATATTATTGATATCTGTATCTTTAAAATCTTTTTCTATGATAGTTGAGAAGTTGATATATTCAGAATTTAGTTCTTTTATTTTATCAGAAGCTTCTTTTATTTTGTCATAATTTACCCAATTCTCTATTCCATAGCATTTAGATTCTAATTTATACTCTTTAACAAATTGGCAAAAAGAAAAGTAAGAAGTACCTGCACCAATGCCTAACTCTACTATTTTTTTAGGTTTAGTTAGTGCTAATAAGAAAAACCCAAAAGGTATATATTCTTTCCATTCTGATCTATACTTTACTCGATTATTCATAAATATAGGGGCTTTATAGAAGTTTATAAACTTAAGTTCTAACATGTCTAAGAATTTCATTTATTATAATCCTTTATAATCTCTTCTATTTTTTCTATAATTCGACTACAGCTCTTCCCATCAATAAGAACCTCTATTTTACGACCCTTATTTACATGCATATAAGGACTATTATGACGTTGTTTATCTCTTCCTAATATTTTTATACCGTGTTGCTCTCCAGTAATGTCAAATGTAGACATCACATCTGTATAAATTACTTTAGCGTTCTCATATAAATACTTACATTTAGCAAAGTGACTGACTGCAAATGTCTCAAATCTATCACTGAATAATATATTTAAATCCTGGTATAAGTCTCTATTAGTGTCTTCTGTCACTGTAGTCACAAAGTCATCGCAGTAGTGTTCTTTACATAGAGTCTTAAGTTCTTCTCTCGTTAATGGTGGATGATTCCATTCCACAGGCATGTCATGGTCCTCAAATCTAAAATGCTGTGGAGCATAGACAAGTAAATGGGGTTTCTTTTTAGTTGGAATTGTTCGATCAAGAAATATACTACCCATATGATACGCTTTTAAACCTTTTTCTTTTAAAAACTCATATGTACATGAATTATTACAGAAGTAATGAATGTCATCATGCCACTGGTCTGGTCTTATAATACTGCTATCAGGTATCCCATGCTCAAACCATATAGTAGGCATATCATACTTTGTATACCCAAACTCTAGAGTCCATAGAATAGACACTTTCTCAAATAACTCATCTGGTATCCAGTCTACAGAGTGATGACTCATACTATGCTACTGTGAAGTAAATATGGGTGATGTGTTTTAACCCATTGCATTAGTGCTTTTTTATCATTTCTTATTTCTTTAGGTAGGAGTACAAATGCATCTTGTGGTATATCACACTCATGTTTAAGACCTCTGTTCTCAGTCCACCCTTTTTTATGGATATAGTCCGCTTTTTTTCTATCTAAATACGCTCTATTCTCAGGATCTGTCATCCATTTTCTAACTAATTGGTTAGCCATCTCTAATTTCTGTGCGTAGGCTGACTCATATGGATTTATGCGCTCAAGGTCAATTCCTGACGCAATTGCTAGTTCTTGAAATGAAAACATATAACATCCTCCTATACAATGTTATGAGATAAGACAAAAAAGGAGGGGAGATGCTACTACACAAACTCCCCATCCTTTCATTATAGCTTAAGTAGCAGTAATAATACCACCAGCTTTTTGTGTTTTACCATCAAGCGTTAACTCACCAATGATAGCAACTTGAGTACTGTCATTAGTTACAGCTAATTTTTTCTCTTGGAATCTACGAAGATAACTTACTTCCCACATATCAAGTGCAAGAGCAATAATATTAGCGTCAGGCACATATCTATCAAGAATAATATTTACAGTCCCAAAGTCGGAATCATACATATTAATTGAAAGAATTTGTGTTTTCTCTTCAGCTTTTACATTTCTTGTTACTTTAGTAGATAATTTAGAAATTCTTCGTTTACGATTACCGCCAACAAGAATAGTGTCTGCAGATTGCCCATTGCTCCACATTGTATCTAGTAAGTCGTTAAATAGATCCTCAAAATCTGCTAAATTAGCATCAGAAGTTCCTGTCCATGCTGCGCCTGAAGCGGTAGCTGCTACAATATTAGTAGTTATTTTCTCAATAAGTCCCGATAATTTACGACCTGCACCTACAGCAGTTGTACCTGATGCAGATGATCCTTGAATGAATGCTTCCTCAACGTCAGTAGCAAGCTCAGTAAATTTCTTTTTAGTGACATATGCAATCTCAGAAACAACACCACCATACTTTGCAACAACTTCTTGTGATCCTGTTACAGATATAGTTTTAGTAAAGATTTGCATGACATTACTCTCAATGTCTCTAGGTATAATTGTCTGAGGAGTGGTTAAAGAACCGCCCTCTGGAAGTGCATTGTCTTTATTAGCAGCTGTAAGACTATCTACAACAACTTCTTTAACTCTAGCAGACGCAGAATTACTTGCGACTAGCGAGAATAAAGGTGAATCCTTTGGTGATATGTTTGTGACGTAATCCGATACGTCTCTTCTATTGGTTGCGTTAGCGTCCTGTACATAGGTACTATTTAATGTAGCCATTTTTATTTCTCCTTGTTAATTTAAATTAAGAAAGAAGATTTTCTGCAAAACTATTTATCCCATAATTAACAGCGTCTGCTTTATTAGTAGAGTTCGGATCATTAAGAATACTTAATGCTTTCTTTCTATTATTAGCCATGTCTACAGTTTTCTCAGATGGTACTGACCCAGAATGCCCACTAAATACTTTATCAGGACTTTTAACCTGAGTTTTAGTACTAGATTTAGGCCTACTTGCTTCATACATCCCATATATTTCATTTACAGTTAGTTTTCTATCAGCCAATAATTGGGCAATATCAGGTTTTGCTTTTAAATAAACATACATACCATCTACTAACTCTTGTTGCTTTGCTTTTAAATTAGGGTTGTTATCAAAAAATAAATTCTCTTCTTTAAGAAGCGACTCTTGTACCTTATCGGTCTCAATTTTCCCTACAGATTTTTCTAATTCTGCATATTTTTTTGTAAGAATCTCATGCTTCTCATAAAGAGATTTCTGTGTCTCATCCATATACTGAGTAGGGTCTTCGTCTACAGACTCTTCTTCTTTGTTATTCATGACATTTAACATACCCTTTAACTCAGATAGCTGGTTCTCAAGGGCAGATACCTTATCTCTATCATCATCTCTCTGCTTTCTCATCTTATCTAATCTGATACTAGCATTTGGTATGTCACTGTCTTCTTTTTCTTCTTCTGTATTATTCTCAGACTGAGCCTCATCTGAAACTTTTTGCTCCACAACTTCTTCTGAATCTGATTGCGCACTCAAGTCTCCAAATAAACCTTCGCTTATTAAAGATTTGATACCAGTCTCAACGTCATCTGCGTTTTTTATCTCTATATCTTCTAATGCCATTTTGTTCTCCTTAACGTCTTTTTAACGTGGGTTACGACCACGTAGGAATTACGATCTATAAAATTTATTCTGAAATTCTTGATTCTATATCAGTTAAATCTTTTATAGTGTCATATATAAACATTATACCATCTATTTGTTTGGCACAACTCATAACAACGTATGGGTCATCTGAATAATACATTTTATCCTTTATAATAGACAATTTTTCTTTAAGAAGTAAGTCAATTATATTCCAGCCTCTACTATCCACTAAATCAGTGATATCTACTCGGTCTTGTATAAACGATAACTCCTCAGGTGTCTGTTCTTTCATTTAATTAGTCCTTAGTTCTTGTGTCTCACCTTGTAATCGCTCACCTTCTTGAAATAAATCTTTATTTTGTGCGCCAACTTTCTCTAATGCCTGCTGTAATTGTGCGATCTGGTTCTGCATCTGACTCACTAAATTGTCTGGGTTCACATACTTAGCTAACTTAGGTGAAAGACTAGTCGCTATGTCCTGCAACATTGGCACTACATCAAGAGCTCCCATAAACTTGTCATTTATAGACGCTATACTCAATAACTCTAATATCGCATCACGGTTCTGACGTTCTTTTAAATACTCAGAACCAGTAGACACACTCAATCTAAACTGACCAACAATCTCAGATGGTGTCTGCATTTTACTACTAATCACACCGTCTGACCCTTGGATAGCTATCAAAATATCATCGTCAAAAAACTGTATAATTATATCCCAGCACTTCTGTAAACTTTTCTCTACAAGTCGCTTCTCAGCCTTACGTAAAAACTTGCTGAATTGTGAACGTGTTTGGCCCATTAACGTATCTAATGCCTTACCTGATCTGTCAGCTTGTGTCCCAGTAGGTGATCCAGCTGCTAACGATGTTGCCCCTGTACCACTCTCTATCATATTCTGAATACGAAATTGCTCGTTATTTAAATGAGCCAATGGGACATCAACGGTAATCTTACGCACAGAATCTCTCTGCTTCACAAATAATGGTACATTAGGTTTCTTACGCGCTAATATGAGGTCTGATGCCTTAATCCCAGATCCTTGCTGCACCTCAATTGGACCGTTCAAATTAAATGTTAACGCATCTAACGACTGATTCTCTTTATCGTTCGTACTAAACTGAAGATCTGCATACGGACTTATCACAGAGTCAGAATTAAACTCACCCACCATACTGTCATAATTACACCCTGAAAATGTCTTAAAATCTCCGATCACAGGGCCTTCAATTAATCGTAGACAGTGAGCTCTCTCACCGATATCTATCCAGAAAATCTTGCGTATCTTGTCGCCGGATGTCTCGTCTTTAGTCGTAAATAACCCCTGGAATCTAAGGACCTCATACGTCTGATCTGTCTCCTGGTTCTCACGAATTACTGTGTCCTTTATAAATGTATGACCTGCAGTACTACCTCCCTGTGTACTACCATCACCAAACGAATCACCATATGTAGACTGCGATGCCAACATCTCAGACACTGCCTTCTCGTTGTACACACCACGCTCACTCATATTTAATAGCTGCTGCGTTGTCATCGCATCCTGATAAATAATGTCGTCCTTCTCAGGATCATCCAATAAATGATTCACATACATTCGGTATATGTCACGAACCTCGATCTTAACTGTAGGTTTGTCCTCGTCGATCTCAAGAATCTCAATTGTTGTATCTAAAAATGGCTCCCCTGTATTAGGGTCTGCTGCTGGTTGTTGTGTGCTAGGGTCAATCACAGGACTTGTCTTCTTACTTCGATAAACACCAGTAACCTTCTTCTTAGAATACACAGACTCCACCCAAGTAGAGTCATATATAAGTGCTTGCTTTACTGCCAGCTCAAAGTTATACACATAGTCTTCTTGGTCAGAATAATACTTCAATGTGCCATATGCCTCACGGGACATCTCAATACTCTCCTCGTCATTCCCCCTAGCATCTACACTAAAATAGTCCTCACGACTAAATAGCGCATTACTAATCTCAGACTCAATTGTATTCACAGATTTACGTAAAATCGGGTTAAATACATGCGCTGTCCCATCATAACTATGATCTCCCTTAAGATATATCGCCTTATAAATACGATATCTTTTGTCCCACTCACGAGGTAGAGAAAATTGCTTGCCACCACGCTGAAAATTACGCAAATCTCTATACTTCTCAAACACAGCAATCACTTGATTAACTGCCTTCTTAGCATGCTTCTTATTGCCAGAAAAATCCTCTCCGACTAACTCTTCCTCATATAACTCATCAAACTCTAACTTCTGCTCAGCCATGTAATCCTCCACTTAATATCTATAATTGTCATTATAATTGTCATTATAACCCTCACCACTATCATACATCATCTGCTCGTCTTGCTCGTCACATGTCAAAAAGCCCCCCTGCTCAATGCACCACGCAAGTGTATTTATCTCAGGCGTACTCTTTGTAGTTGTCTCTGTTAACTGCACTTGTATCTCCCATGCATCAGACAGCGCATCGATCACGTCATCTCTCGTGCCAAGTGACGTTGCCGTTACCTGTGATAACTCCTCCTCAATCACATAATGCTCACGGTCCCAGAAAATCTTATTAGCTTTAATAGGGGCCTTTAATGACTTAATTCTATATATCTTCCTAATATTACTCCGAGCTATCTCATGAATAAAGAAGAACTTATTACGTACCGTCATCTCTCGGTCCAACATCTTCTTAAATGTATGCTGCAGTGCCACCCGCTCCATTGTAATCGAGTCACACGACCACTTCTGTAACATCTCAAATATAATATTTATCTGCTCATATGGATCTGATGAGCGAAACCGCTCATACTCCAGTACATATAAATTACTGTCATCGTCCATACCCGTCATCATAAACACCGTATAGTCAGCACCCTCCCTCTCTGATAACGCAAGGTCAGTAGTCATCAACACATTAACCTTCTTATTCCGAACATACGTATCCCCCTCCTTAGTTACTCGTATGTCATCACTGGTTATATAATTATACTCATCCCTCTGGAACACTGCCATCGCACCTGAACTGGGGTTGTTCTGATACTCTTGCGCAAATGTCTCAGGGTCAATCTCACGTAATCTCTGCAACTCAACTAACGGCTTATGCTCAGGCCATAACGCCGTCTCCTTACCGTTCTTTGTGCTAATCGCAGAATACCAAAGTACTTGCCAAGACACATGGTCCTTCACCTTATTCTCAGAAATATTCTGTAACAATGAGTCCATATGCAAAATAGTGCCCGTAATAATAACTCTCCCATTACGAGACTTACACGGCAACAACGCCTGACTAAACCACTTCGCCAGTTTAGACCTACGGTCCTTACTACTCACCTGCTCATCTTCCTCTAAGTCATCTATATATATTAAATCTGGCCGACCCTTCTCATTAGCACCACGTATCTTCTGGCCAGCACCCTTAGCACTCACCTTAATCCCCGTATTAGTCTGGAACTCTGTATCTGCCCACTTATCCTTATTCTTGAAATAACCAAACACATCAGTCAACTTCTCATTATCAGTCAACTGGTCCCTCACCCACCTCAAATTCTGGGCAGCCATCTCCTCACTCGCTCCAACTATAATAATATACGTACTTAACTTATATAAAATCTGATGTAATAAATACTTACGTGCAGTCGTTGACTTCGCATGACCCCTAGGACACACCACACAAGCTCTTGGCGCAGCCTTATAAAGACCAACCATCTCAAAGTGGAAGTCAGCTGTAGGCACACGGTCCTGCAAGTCATCAAAAAAGTCCTCGTCAAATGCCTTAAAGTCATACCTATACTTTATCTTCTTCTCTTCATTATCTAACCGCTTCAATACCTTATAAATAGTACGTAACTCGTTCTCAGTAGCCTTCTCAGCCTTACCTTTAAGGACCTCTTTATTCTTACGAATCTTATTAATAATATCCTGATCTACCTCAGGTATCACCACCTTCTTCAGGTCAATTTTCTCTTTAAAAAAATTAATGTAATTCTTACGTGTAGCAACAACTGCTGCAGATGGCGCAGAGTTATCTCCCTCAGGTTTAGGGTTCTCTTGCTCCCATCTCCACAATGGAATAGTCTCAGACCTAGCAACCTCTCGGGCCTCAAGCCAGTCCGCAAACTCGTTATTCCCAACACTACGAAGTTTACGGACTCGCCGTTTAACAGACCCAGCCATTCTTACTTACTACCGCCCATTCTTATAACAGGTCCGTCAGTTCCTTTACTAAGACCCACTGCTTTACCAGCAGATCCAGTATTCGTCTTATTCATAGTACCAGGTTGTCCAGGCACGAAATCTTTTCCTTTTGACATATAATTCTCCTTTCTACTTATTAGGGATCCTCAGCGCTCAACATAAATCCCTACCCTATTCTACATCTTTTCTATTGCCCCAAACAATTCATCTGTACTCATATGGTCCAAATCCGCATTTAAATTTATATTCGTCTTAGGAAATTTAGGGGCAAGTACCAACTCAATAGCTCTCATGTCAGCATCCTCAATGACAAATCCCTGACCTTGGCACATCCCACACTGGTCACCATTACTCTTCTCTCCCTCACCTTTACACGTATTACACATCTTTGTCCTAGGCTCAAGTCTCCGCTCTAATGCAGAGAAAGCCTTCCCCGCTAAACGATCCTTTATACGCACATCACTAATAATACTGGTAACAGATGTAATCTCCGTTAACTCCTTATCCCTCATCTTATCCTTAATACTTATATCATCTCTATCCATTAAATTATCCATATACTAATTCTATCATATATAATTTATATGTACTGTACGTTGTGATGATTAATTGGGGTTTTTACAGCAGCCACCTACAAAGGGGCAGCGGGTGACTGCTGTCATTATTCTATCATAATTCTTTGATTTGTACTATACATTGTTATGATAACTGTTTGTTTTTTTATATATTGGTTTTTGTACTATACATTGTTATGATAATTGTTTGGGTTTTTTTGTACTATACATTGTTATGATAACTATTTGGGTTTTTTTGTTGTTGGGTGTTGGGGTGGCAGCCAAGTATAAATAACGAAAAGCCCAATGTACCCCCCTTCCAACTTTCTGACCCTCTGCCGGTCTACATCTTTAATTGTCTAAGTCTTTAATTACTAACCCGGTGGACTATTTGACGGGTGAAGAGGGGGAAGGGTTGAGTGTTGGCTGACAATCAGCAACCACGCCCATCAAATACACCGATAACAGGCCACTCAAAGCCCATATAACTAACAGCCAACAAAGCACAACTAACCAACCCAATACATTCCTCACATCCCATATAACCAACCTCTCAGCCAATCCACAGCAATAAAGTAACTGTATAAATAAATAATAGTGTGGATTACGATAACTAATAACTGGTAACAGTTTAAAAGTTAGGGAAGTATCTTAATAATTTAAAATACTATATCAAAGAGCTATATATATAGTACAGTAAAGTAATAAGTATGTCAATATAGTTATAACTGTATACATTTTAATATAGTAATATATATAGTATCGTATACAATAGTCACTATATTTGACGAGGTTTTTCGAATAGTTTTCTGCAAAAACGCATCATTTAGCCTCAACGTGCAGAAAACTTTTTAGGGGTCAGGGTAGTACCACCATCAAAAGTACCTGCCAGAGGGGTAGTATAAGGGGGGTCTCGCGATTTTTATATATATATATTTATAACTTGTTATAAACACACATGAGGAAATTCAAACTGCTACGTCACGTTGCACGAAGCACAACAACCCTGAAACAAACAAAGAAAACAACAACCACATCACCACCAGTCACATCACGCCAAAACAAACCACAACCAACCAAACCCAACAGAAACACCAAAAAAACAAAAAAAACTTACACACAACAACCCAACACCAAAAAAGTTTTCTGCACGTTGAGCCTAGCACTTGCAGATTTGCAGAAAACTCACCAGATATCAAATCCAATTACCTAGACTATCATATACAACACAACCAACAAAGTAACCCCTCAGAAAGGTTACCTTTGTATACAACCCATTAAGCCCATAGGGTTAAATGATAGATATTTATCGAGTCCCTCATGGAATAAAGTATAGCGACACCAAAGAACCTGTACTAACACATAAGGCCCAATCACCTAACACAACAGGATCTTTCGATGTTACACATACCGATTAATAGGGTATATTATATAACGTAAAGTAAAACAAATGGAGGTAGATAAAAATGGAAAAGTTAGGGAAAACAATAAAAAAAGCAATTACAATCACATTAAGCGATGGTGATGCGGGACGAATAAACGATTACTTTAAAGGTAAGGATTACGTATCATTTGCTGGATTCACAAGAATGGCAATTATGGAGAAGATCGAGCGAGAAAGTAAAGGAACGGACCAGAATCAGTTCAAGGCAGAGTTAGACTAAGTAAATATAAAACAAAGGGAGAAAATAAAATGCTACTACAAACAAAACAACAATCAGAGAGATTAAGTATCAGAGACTATATAATAATGAGTGTTACAGCTACATTATTCACATCAGCGATAGTATATATAACCCCACCAGTCACAGAAGCACTCATCATGTCAGGCGCACTATTAGTAATATTAGTTGTATTGTGTTGGCTCATCGTGTCATTAGTTAGAGGAGTTAATTAAAATGAAGAAAGCATATTTAATGATAGATGAGATATACAGAGACAAAGATTTCAATGAAGTACATGCCGATGAGTTTTTAGATATGAAAGAGGACACATATATAAAATTCATAGATCAGGATAAGTTTAACGCATATAATTCAAGAATATCACTATCAGATATAAAAGAAATAAAAGAATTAGTAGATGACTGGAAAGAGGTTATCGGGAATATTAAGGAAAGTGAATCAGATTTTGAGGTAGACGGTTATAGATTTATAAGAAAAGAAGATATTGATCAGATTATGATCGATGAGCTATCAAGCGATACTTATACGCTGGGTTGCTTTAACTCTTCATTTATAGCAGGTATAACAGGACTGGGCCAGGATATGATAGATAGGGCTCAAAAGGCTGATAACTTTGAGTTGCTAGGTGAATTAATGTTATTGAAAATAGATGCAGTACAAGAAGAATATTCCGCATTATACGGATACGGTAATCATTTCGCGAGTTACGACCATAACGAGAACGAAATATTAGATTATTATGCATTTAGAGTTAATTAGTAAAAATAAAGGGGTAAATAAATGAAGAATAATATCGAGTTAAGAGATTGGTTTGCGGGGATGGCTATTAGTTCAATAGATTTTAATAAAGCAGGTACTACGTATGCATTAGCGAAACTAGCCTATGAAATAGCCGATGAGATGATGAAAAGAAGGGAACGAGAGAGCATTAGAGTAAGGCAACAGGGAATAGCCGATGGGAATAAAAAATGAGTAAAAACAAACTAATAATAATAGAAAAAGAAAGTGAATTAGAAGAATATGAATTAGATGGAGAGTTATATTTCCCTTTTGATGTCCAATTCAGTATAGATATATTCACTAATTTTTCTATAAGGTCAGGTGGGAATATCAGCTCAGATGGGTATATCATCTCAGATGGGAATATCATCTCAGTTGGGAATATCATCTCAGATGTGGCTATAAGCTCAGGTGGGTATACCATCTCAGGTGGGAATATCATCTCAGGTGGGAATATCAGCTCAGATGGGGCTATAAGCTCAGATGGGTATATCATCTCAGATGGGGCTATCATCTCAGTTGGGAATATCATCTCAGGTGGGTATATCATCTCAGATGGGGATATCATCTCAGATGGGGCTATCAGATCAGTTGGGAATATCATCTCAGGTGGGTATATAAGGTCAGTTGGGGCTATAAGGTCAGATGGGTATATAATGTCAGGTCGGTCTATAAGGTCAGGTGGGGCTATAAGCTCAGTTGGGGCTATCATCTCAGATGGGGATATCATCTCAGGTGGGGCTATCAGCTCAGATGGGGATATCATCTCAGTTGGGTATATCATCTCAGATGGGGATAGAAAATGACTAAAAACAAACTAATAATAATAGAAAAAGAAAGTGAATTAGAAGAATATGAATTAGATGGAGAGTTATATTTCCCTTCTGATGTCCAATTCAGTATAGATATATTCACTAATTTTTCTATA
>Ga0209815_1000299_pt1 | contig 38036 bp, 31 predicted proteins | sample CoawatmetaG00DNA_FD_187507 | JGI IMG/M metagenome (GOLD analysis project Ga0209815, IMG submission 187507) | Marine microbial communities from the West Antarctic Peninsula - Coastal water metaG002-DNA (SPAdes) (version 2) | ecosystem: Environmental > Aquatic > Marine > Coastal ...
CATGTTCTGTCGCTTCAAGGACTGGCGCCGCATCGCCACCCGCTTCGATCGCAACCTCAAAAACTTCATGGGCGCCATCAGCCTCGCCGCAACCGTCATCTGGTGGCTGTAGTGAGTCCGGACCCTAGACTTTCCCGACCTGCCCCTTTCACTGGAAGTAAAACCCAAAGCCATCCCTGAACTTCGGGATATCGTTGCGAGGTCGCTTTCGATCCGCGACTGGCATTTGGGCAAGGCGGGTGAACCACAGCGCGATCCCAAGGCCCACAAGGGTACAGGCAAGGGGCGTCGTATCGGGAAGTACGTTGGTGCTATCCAACGGCTCTATTACGATTTGCCGATTGGGGCCGTGATCGTGATCCCAAGCAAATCATACGTCGGCGACGTCCTCTTTGCCGAAATCACAGGGCCAGTAGAGCGCCGCGAGGCTGCAAGGGCCTATCCCGGCGAGCCGATGATGGTTCGGCCTGTGCGGTGGCTTGGCAAGCGGCAAAAGGCCGCTCTTTCACCTGCATTGCGCGATTTGCTGGGGATGCCCATTCCCGTAATGCAAATTGACCGCAGCCTTCGTGATGAGATCGCGAAATATGCGTTCAAGCAATATGCTTTTAAGACGTTGAACAGTACGAAAATTACTACGTCTGAAGAAGATTTCAGTACGCTGGATGATCTTCATATCCAGATGTTCTCGAATTATATCGCCGCGCTACTGGCGGCGGACGAAGCGGGCGTTAAGCCGGGGGCCAACCTCACGCTAATGGATTCGTTAAGGTACCTTCACGATCGTCGTGATCTCGTGCCGGAGTTGGATCAAAGCATCTCATCGCCGGGCTTCCAGAGGTTCTACAATGACCACATTGCGCCGCTGGTGATCGGTGCCCTGATGACGCTCGCCCTCTCTGGCGAGGCGTTCGCACAGGATGCGAACATTCGCATTCAGAATTCGGCTATGCTAAAAGGTGATCCCTGCGCAGTGCAGGTCGAGGAGAGAGTTCGGAGTTCGCTCCGATTGGCACATTTTGACGAGTTTCAAACCATGTGCAAAAATTTGCAGGAAACCAAGCAAAATACCGGCCTCAAAACGTCGATGAAGGCGTCGAAGAAGAAAAAGAAGTGACCCAAGCGGCTGCACCTGCTGCGCCTCCCCCTCCGGGTAAGGCTTCCTTAGCGACTCATTTGGGTGGCTGGGATCGGGCTATCATCGTCATCGGATTCGTGCTGACGACAGCCGTTACGAGTGTCGTTGCATTCGTGACGCAAGATCGAACCGCCGAATGCCAAGCCATTCGGAGTCAGCGTATTGCCGACGTAGACCGCTTTCGGTCCGTTGCGGTGGAGTTCGAACCGTTGGTGGCAGATTACATGGGTAAAGCACTTCACGGCGGCGACGTGACGGCTTCGAAAAAGGCTGTTCTATCCAATCTTCGGGAGCAGCGGTCCCGGCTTCAATACGTAGTGCCTTATTTGGACGCTTCTGGGAAAGTTACGGCAAAGCGCTTTGATGATGCGGCAGTAAATTTCGTTGTTGAGGCCGAAAAAAATCCGACGGGCGTTGCGGTAGGTCCTCTTTATCAGGAATTGGCTTACATAGTTGGGAATAGCCAAGACTTGGTTGCAGCGACAAATCGCGCAACTGGCCTTTCAAATATTGAGATTACTAGCGGAAAGTTCTGGCGTCGTACAATAAATTGTGCGGAAACCTCATAGTTTATTCTTCTATTGCAATAATGTTGGGATTGTCTTGGCATACCGTCCGATCCCATGTCGCGCCCCGCTGGCGAAGTGCCCGGCGAACGTCGGTACGAACGCCCGGCAGCGCTGAGGCGGCGAGCATTAGCAGCCCGCTTCGCCGGATCGTTTCTAGGGTCCGGACTCACTACAGCCACCAGATGACGGTTGCGGCGAGGCTGATGGCGCCCATGAAGTTTTTGAGGTTGCGATCGAAGCGGGTGGCGATGCGGCGCCAGTCCTTGAAGCGACAGAACATGCGTTCGACGACATTGCGCTGTTTGTAGATCGCGCGATCGTAATCGTACTGGATCTTGCGGTTCTTGCGCGGCGGGATGACGGCCTCGGTGCCGCGCTCGACAATCCACACCGACGCCAAGGTTGGCCGATGTGTGTCCAAAACTTCCAAGCACTTAAAACATCGTTGCTGTCATAACGGCTTCCGCCTAACTGTTGTCATCAAAAAGAGTGCTGGGATACAATCATGAATGAGTGGGTCGCTACCGCATCGCGATATCTTGATGCGCCGCTGGTGTCGCAGTTCGGCACGGCTGTGATCGCAATCATTGTCGGTCTCGTTATCATCCGCCTGCTGCAGACGGTGGCAGCGCGATCGATTGCCGAGACCGGGATGCGCTATCGCATCCGTAAGTTCATCGGCTTTGCCGGGTACGTAGTTCTCGCTCTTGTTCTGTTTTCCATGCTCAGCGGCAAGCTGGGCCAGGTATCCGTGATCTTCGGTGTCGCCGGCGCTGGCATCGCTTTTTCGCTCCAGGAAGTCATCGCCAGCATCGCGGGCTGGATCGCCATCTCGTTCGGCGGGTTTTATCGCCCAGGCGACCGCGTCCAGGTCGGGGGCATTACCGGCGACGTGATCGACATAGGCATGCTGCGCACCACGCTGATGGAAACCGGCGATTGGGTAAAGGGCGATCTTTATAACGGCCGGATTGTGAGGGTGCGCTCCGCCATCCTTGCCGCAACCTATGCGATCGTGCTCTTTGCGGTGATTGTGCAGGGCGGCAGTATCGGCAGGCTGATTGTGCGCCTCAGCCGGGCTGACGCGGGGGTATAGCCGTGATGAAATTGCGCGCATCTGCAGGTGCAATGTCTGCTGTTCTCCTGCTGATCGCTTCATGGTCCTGTGCTTCAGCTTCGGCGCAGCACCCAAATGCGACGCCGACCACGACCGTAGCTGCGAGCCCGTCGCCGGCGAGCGCAAAGGCCGAGCAGATCATCGCCTTGATCGCCGGCCGATTGTCGCCAGATGTCGACGCTGCCAGCCTTTTTACCAATTCACTGACCGACACCGGCGGCGCAAGGTTGCGCTGGGTCATTTCGATGATCGGCGACAACCGCCTCTACGATGTGGCGAGGAAAGATCCTGCGAGTCTCGCAGGATTGTCAGCCGACGACGCCAAACTCGCGATCGCACAGGCGGGCTTTCTGCGTCTTCCGGCGTCCCGCCGGGCAGCTATTCTGGCCAATCATCAGCGACGCCAGGCCGAAGCGCTGCGCCGCGCGTCGGAAGCGGAACAAGCGGAACGCAAGATCGAGGCGTTGCGCCAGAGCTTAGCTGGCCTGAAAGCCTTTCTGGACGGGAAGCCCACGCCGCCGTCGAGCCTTGCAGTCAACTTGCTGGAACCTGCTGGCGTGGCGCTTGTCCGTGATCGCCGCGAAAACTTACTAGCCGCCGCACTGCAAAAGACGAACGCAGAGAAGAATACTGAAACGCCTTCTGAAAGCGCAACCAATAACAGTGCGACTATCGCCGGACTGACTCGGCAGGTCGACGACCTCTATCGGCGTATTCTTTCACTTCCACCCACCGAACAAGCGCGCCTCGCCGCAATTCAAAGGACCGCTGCCGACCAAAATCAGTCAGAAATGCTGGCCGTTGAAAAGGCCAACCAGCAACTAGCGGCAGCCAACGCGGCAGCTGCACAGGCGAACTCCGAATCGGATCGCCTGATCGCTTCAGAGCGCCAGCGCCTCTCGGTCATCAAGCAGTCGATCGCTGCTTCCCGGCTCGATCTGGCTCGGCAATCCGCGGAGACAGAGCAGGTTTCCGAGACCTCGCTTGGGTGGCGCCGGCAAGTCAACGATGTAGCCAAGTCAGTCGCCCCAGCTGGCGCGGCAGACACACTCTATCTTCAGCTGATCGATACGCTGCGCAGCATTCGCAAGGACCTGGCCGCTTCCCTTTCACTGCCAACGACCGCAACGATCAAGATTCCCGATATCCCGCCACTCGACAGCCTGCTGCCTCCCAATGATCCCCGGACCGCCTCATTGCAGCGCCTGAACCGCGAGCTTTCTGCTGACGCGGGGCAGCTCTCGTCTGAGGCCGACGCCGCCGGGTGGGCAAGGCGAACCGCGCTTTATCAGGCCATGGCAGAAATGAATGGTGCTCGTCTGGCCCTGATCCCCTCGCTCTCGGGCGAAATGCGGGCGCGAGTGACCGGCTTCGATGAGGAAGGTCTCGCGCAGGTTCGGCGCGAGTTGAACCAGATCGTACTGACGGTGCGCTATAACCTTGCGCTTGGCGTTGAGCGTTTCGGACAGCTGGGCTCGACCTCACTGCGACCAGGTTCTGATCTTATCTTTGGCGTGATTGAACTGCTTGTGGTCATTGCTCTGTTCCGGATGTGGCGGCGACGGGGAGATCCGCTGCTCGGTTCGATCGAACGCGGCTATGCCACGCGAAGGCCAGTGACGCTCAGCTCGTCCTTTCTCGCAATGGCTGTTGGGGTCATCCGCAAGGTGCGCCGTCCGCTCGATTGGCTGCTACTGATGCTGGCGATACGCTGGCTTCTCCCTCGCTTGTTCGAATTGGCCGTCCTCGACATTATCTGGCTCGTGCTGGTCTGGTTTCTCGCAGCAGCAGTCATGGTCCAGCTCATTGACGCCGTTGCGCAGGGCGACAGGCAGGACGATCCTCGCGCCAATCTGCGACGCCGTTCGCTTCGATTGGTGATCGGGGCGATTCTGGGTGTCGGTCTAGTGCTGTCGCTGACGGCCGCTTCTGTAGGGCATGGTGCGATCTATAGCTGGGTTCTGTCCTTTTGCTGGTTCCTGATCGTTCCGGTTGTGGTCCTTCTCGCCAACTGGTGGCGCGAGAGGATCGGTGCGCTGGCCGCGCTCGGCAGTTCACGCAGCGCGGTCCTTGCGTGGTCGTCCAATCACTCAACCGGGCTTTCGGGCACCCTTGGCCGAATTCTTGCCGGCGGCCTCCTGCTTTTTCAGGGCGCGCAGACAGTTGTTGCCAGGCGCATCAGCCAGTTGGCTTTGATCCGGGAAATTTCCGGACAGCGGGCGCGAGAGCGGGCCACCGCACGGGTTGTCGCCGATGAAGCAAGCGGGCGCTATTCGCCAATCCCACTGGAGCAGGCGGAACGTTTGACGCCGCACGGACGGCCTGTCGTCGATATGACTGACCATGTGCCCTTCGGGCATACTGAGATGCCCGTTATGGCGGCGGGACGACTTATTGTCGTCGTCGGCGAGCGTGGGCTTGGCAAGACAACAGCCATGGCAGGTCTGCTCGCAGCCAGTCCTGTCTTGGTGAAAATCGAATTGACAGCAGGTACGAGCGGCTTTGAAGGCATCACTTCTGCCCTGGCAGATAAGCTCGGGTGCAAGGCGGATATCGAGGCCATAAAATCGCGACTGAACAAGCAGGATACCTACATTTCGGTTGACGACGTCCAGCGTTTGATTGTCCCGGCAATCGGCGGCCTCACAGGCTTTGACAAATTGATTGCCCTGGCTCGTTCGACCGGGTCTCGAACGGCATGGGCATTTGCGATTGGCGGTCCGGCGTGGAGTTACCTTTCGCGCGCACGCGCTGACCGTGCTCTGTTTGACGATGTCGTAATCCTCAAGCGCTGGACCCTGGAAGAAATCGTTGGACTCATTGAGCGCAGGACCGATCAGGCCGGGCTGTCTCCGGTCTTCAATCTCGAAAATTACAACGCGGGCGCGATGCTGTTCGACAGCGAGATTTCGCCGGAGGAGCGGGCACGCAGGGGCTATTTCGAGGAATTGACCAGCCAGTGCGATGGCAATCCAGCCGTTGCCCTGGAATTCTGGCGCCGGTCTCTCTTCGTCGATCAGGAAACAGGATCGGTATCCGTTCGCACATACCGCGCGCCCAACCTTTCTGGGCTGACCGCACTGCCCCCGGCAACGCAATTTGTCCTGCGGGCTATCCTGCAAATGGAGATCGCGGCTCCATCGAGCATTGTGCGGTCAACCGATCTCTCCGAGGTGGTTGTTGGCGAAGCTCTGCGTGCCCTTTCGCAACTCGGCGTCATCTACCAAACGGGCGATGCCTATCGCTTAAGCCTCTATTGGTATCAGGACGTTCGGCGGCTGCTCGAACGGCAGAACCTCATTGTGCGGAGCGTGTCATGAGACAGTCCGGACTCCGACCGCTCCGTTTCGGTGCAGCCCTGTGCATGGGAGTTCTCGGATCGAGCGCGGCCTATGCGCAAGACGCCGCGCAGGTCGATGTCAGTCAGTTAGGAAGCTTCGTCCGCTGGACTGGGGTTGCAACCTCGCTGATCGTGATTGCCGGCGCCTGGGTGCTGCTAAGGTTGTTGGCAGGGTTCGTCAGCCAGTTCGGCACTCAGTTCGCGGCGCGCCGCCTGACGATGCAGAAGATCGCAACGATCGCGCAGTTCCTGATTTTCATCGCCACGGCCGCAATCGTGCTGGCTCTGTCTTTCCGGATCGACAAGACTGTCCTGACGCTGATCGGCGGCACGGCCGCGGTAGCGATCGGCTTTGCGATGAAGGATCTCGTGGCATCGTTCATAGCAGGGATCATCATCATCATGGACCGGCCTTTCCAGGTCGGTGACCGTGTCAGTTTCGACGGCTTCTACGGCGACATCACGGCCATCGGGCTGCGTTCGGTGCGCCTGCAAACGCTTGACGACAACACGATCACCATCCCTAACAGCAAGTTCCTGAGCGATATTTCATCTTCCGGCAACTACGGCGCGCTCGACATGCAGGTGGTGATCGATTTCTATATCGGCGCCGATCAGGACATCGATCGCGCCCGCGAGATCGTCAACGAAGCTGCCCTATCCAGCCGCTATGTTTTCTTGGCTAAGCCGGTTGTAGTGCTGGTGACGCAACAGATTGTGCAGAATCTCGTGACCGTCCGGCTTCGCCTCAAAGCATATGTGCTTGATACCCAGCACGAGAAGGCCTTCGAGACCGACATCACTTTGCGCTGCCTGCGCGCCATGCGGGAAAACGGCATCACCCCGCCGCAAATGCTGCTGCCAAATTAGCTGCCTTTGATCCGGAAGCCAGTTCCATGAATTCGGCGAGATAGCCGCCGGACCTGATACAAAGGGAAGCAAATTAGGATGCGAGGAGGTCAAGTGGGGCTAGGGGACGAAGCTGCGCGCTTAGCTATAGCAATTGGGACTGCTTTGCATTTCCTGTCTCGATTTGAGCCGGACGTCGGTGTATGATGTCCCTGCCTTCAGCGCACGCTGCCGCATCGACCCTGTTGGCCATTCTGATGTTCTACGGCTTTGCCAGCGGCCGGGCTAAAGCAACTGCAATAGACGCCGGACGCTTACGATCGTCGCGCCGGAACTTGACGCCAATGCCGCGCCACTTGGGGCTATCGTTCTGGGCGAAGGTGCGCTTGCGGCTGCCGCTTGATCGGAACCGGCCTACTGACCGTTCAGCAGTTTGCGAAACCGGCTTTTGATCAGACGGTCTTCAAGGATGCGGCCCACGCCGTAGAGGAGCGCGAACAGGCATGCAAAGACATAGGCCGATGTAGGCGAATGCTTGTCTTCCTTTTCCTTGTCCTTCTTGGGCTTCTCCGGGGCAGGCGCGCCAAGGAGCTTGTCTATCGGATGGAGTTCGCGGACTTCGTCCTTCTTCTTGTCCTTTTTCGCTTTATCCGCTGCTTCGGTTTTCTGGCCTTCAAGCTTGCCTAGGGCGATATTCACCTGTCCGAAGCCGACAAACAGCAGCGGCGCCAGAAAGCAGAACAGCAGCGCGCGGCTTGACATGCGGTAGCGCAGCACGGCTCCGCTTGCATTCTGTTCGATCTGCAGGACCCCGGCGTCAAACACCGACATCTTGTCCTGAGCAGGCTGGTCCTTCTTGGTGAAGGTGAGCGTGTCGCTCGTCCGTTCGTGCGTGGTGCCGTATTCCTGGAACAGCGGATCGAGCCGTTCGAACGCGTCTTCGCTCGATTGGCCGGGGGGGAGCGGTACGCTGCCCCTGACGTTCCAGATCCAGTCAATAAGGCGCAGGTTCACATGGTTTCCGGGCGAGAGCGTACTGGAGGACTGCGCCTGCACAGGCAGGGCGAATGGCGATGTTGTCGGACTTCGCGTCATCTGGTGGCCATCATTCCGCCGGCACGGCATCGGTGGAGCCGAAGCCTTGATCATCATGGCCGCTGTTGCCGAACTTTGCCTTCAGCGTTTTCCACGCTTCGGTGAAGGGGTAATGCATCGTCTCGCGGATCGACATGCGGCGCCCGCCTTCCATGCCCAGCAGTTCGGCCTCACCGTCCACGCAAGTGCCGAACATGCGGTCAAAGATGATCCATGTGCCGGCAAAGTTGCTGCGGCTCGCCTCGTAATCGCGCGAATGGTGCACACTGTGGTGTTCGGTCGTATTGAACAGGAAGCGCCACCAGTTCGGCGTGTTGAAGCGCGCGTTGATGTGCTGGTAGATGCTCACCGTCAGCCCGAAGGTTCCGGCCAGCAGGAAGGCACGCGGCAGGAAATCGAAAAAGCCGCCGATGCCAAGGCCGATCAGGAACAGTTCTACCGGATTGCCGACCGCACCCTTGTTGATGTTCAACTGCGTGATGTAATGGTGCGGCGCGTGGGTAAGCCACAGTGGATGCCAGTTGTGCATGCCGCGATGCATCCAGTACTGGCCGAAATCGAAAATCATCGAAATCGCCAGTGCCTGAACCAGCAGCGGCAGGCCGGTGAACCAGCGCAGCTTGTCCATGTCCCACTGTTCCTGGATCAGGCCGATGATTGCGCCATCGCCAATGTAGTTATCGACGATGCGCAGCACTGTGTAGCCCAGCCCGACATAGAACAGGTCGGTGACCAGTTCCTTCCACGTCAATTGCCAACTGCGATAGCGCGGGTTCACCCATTCCAGCCCCAGCAACAGCAGCTTGAAGCCGATGCCGATGCCGATTGCGGTGGAAGCCTTGGCGATGTCGTTGGGCGCATAGTACCAGAAGGCGAGCAGCGCGAAAAACGTGACCGGCTGGAACCAGGTGAAGAAGAACCGCTTGAACGGCCCGCCTTCAACCTTGGGCAGGTTTTCCCAGCCCACTGTTACCGGCGAATCCGCGCCGATTATGCGCTTGCCTACGCGAACTCCGCTCATACGCCTGCTCTCGCGATCTTGGTTCTGCGGGTGGGTCTTGCCGTGGTGTGCAAAACGGGTGATTGTATATCTTCTGTGATTTCAGCGTCGTAAATATTGCCTCATCACGCCAGATGGCATTGTGGTATCGATCTCATAGATTTGGTCTATGGCGTTACTCTGCACGGGCTGCCACCGGGTAGAGGATGAAGTCATCGTGGACCTGTGGCGCGTCGGGCACGTCCAGCTTTGCCCTCAATCCGGCCCGCAATTCGCCGATGCTGCCTGCGCCCAGTTCAAGGCGGTGTTCATCAGGATGCGTCGGCGCTTCGTGGCCGTAATCGCGGCCCGGCGTGCGCGTCATCTCGATATGCGCGCCAAGCGCCGCGCGGATCGGGTGACGCGCGGCAAAGGCGGCAAGGCGATCTACGCTGGCGCGATTGTCGCCCAGGAAATTGACGGGAATATAAAGACGTCCGGGATAAAGCGTATCGCCAGAGAGAAGGATCTTCAACCGGGGGTCGTAGACCATGATCGCGGCGGCCTGGTGCCCTGGGGTGGGCAGGATGCGCAGCGGGCGCCCACCAAGGTCGAACCGGCCGATTTCGTCAGGCCATTTGCCGATGCCGAAAAAGGTTGCCACGTCTGCGGGCTTCAGTCCGACGACGGTGGTGCCGGGGCGGTCACGAAATGCGGCATCGCCTGCGATATGATCGCCATGGCTGTGGCTGTGCGCCACGATCAGCGGGATGTCGGAGCGCTTGTTCGCCACCAGCCAATCCGCGATAAGTTGGTCCACGGTCGGCCTGATCCGACCGCCTTCGGCGCCGCTGTCGATCAGCAGCACCTTGTCGCGCCCGAAGATCAGGTAAAGGAACGGCGCTTCGAAATTGGTCTTTACCGATTGCCGGATGACGTAAGTGTCGGTGTCCAGCGCCTGCACGTGCGTGGCCGGTTCCGCGCCATTGGTGCCGTCGATCCAGCGTTCGGCAAACAGGACGGGTGGTAATGGGCCTTTGGCCGCGGCGACTGGCGTTGCGGTCAAACCCGCAGCCAGCCCAGCGGCTGCTGCCGATCGGACCGCTGCTCGTCGCCATGATGCTTGTGCAATTGAAACCATCGGATTCGATCCCTGCATTAGCATCGACCAAAGGTATTTGGGGTGCGCCCTTGCAGGCGGCACCCCGAATTCAGATCAGTACTTGAAGCGCGCTTCGATGCCTACAGTGCGCGGATTGATGACCGTGCGCTTGTAGTAACGCAGCAACACACCATCGTTCAGGCCGACGCGCGAGCGATCGTTGGCGACAGAGACAACCGCGAACTTGTTGAAGATGTTGTTCGCAAACAGGCCGAGCGTGAACTTGTCGGTCTCGTAGGCAACCGATGCGCGGTGCAGCACGAAGCCCGGAAGCTTGTCACCAAAGGCGCGGTCCCAGCCGAGACGGGTGACGACATCGCCGCGATAGGTTGCAGTCCAGTCCGCCACGATGGCCCCTGCGCCAACAGGTGTGGTGTACGTCGCGCCAAGGCTGCCGCTGTGCCGGGTGGATCCAGGCAGGCGGTCACCGGCCAATGCATCAAGCTGGATCGGTGAACTGGGATATATCCCGGCAGGGCTGTTCACCGCGATAATCGCGGGTACATCTTCGGTCAGCCTTGCATTGTTGAAGGAGTAGGTGCCCTGAATTGACAGCCCCGTGACAGGCTTCAACTGAAATGATGCCTCGACCCCTTCGGACTTGGCCTTGCCACCGTTGACGGTGATGCCGACGATTCCGTTGATCGTGGCAGAGTCGACCTGAATGCCTTCCCAGTCGATCTTGTAGACGTTCACGTTCATTGTCAGCAGGCGGTCAAAGAGCTGTGCGCGAAGGCCGACTTCGAGGTTCTTCGTCGTGTCAGGACCGAACTGGATTTCATTTGGCAAGGCGCACACGTTCTGCTGCGTGGGATCGAGCGGCAACACGCAAGGTGCAACCGTGTTTGGTCCGCCGATGCGATAGCCCTTGCTGTATGTCGCATAGAGCATGATGTCAGGCGTGAAGTTGTACGAACTGTTGAACTTCCACACCCATCCGCTGTTTTTCGAGGTGCCACCGGCCGACGGGAGATCGTAAGGGCTGACCGGTTCGCCCAGCAGCGGCAGTGTCGCACGGCCCGCAATTTCCGAGGTGTATCCGAAATAGCGCCCCCCGGCGGTAACCTGCCATGCCGGCGTTACCTTGAACGTGCCTTCGCCGAAGATTGCCTTTTCTGTGACCTTTGATCGTACATAGGAGGCGTATTCGACCTCGTCGGGGTTAGGCAGCGTTCCGAATGCCACCCATGGGTGGTTGGGAAGAATTTCCCGATAGTCCTGCTGGCGCTTCTGCTGGTTATAGAAACCACCCAGCACCCAGTTGAACGGGCCGCCATGGCGCGAAACGAAGCGCACTTCCTGGTTGAACTGCTTGCGCGTGTTCTGGCTCTCGTTGAAGCTCGAAAAGGCCGGAAAATCCTCGTAGCCATAGTCAAGATCGAGCAGGAGGTCGGTGTTGTCCGATTGGAGATTGTTCTTGACGTGGGTGTAGGCGGTTGTCGCCACGAGATCGGCAATACCGCCAAGATTGGCGTTGATTTCCATGCTGCCCAGATGCGCACGGCGCTTGACCGGCTCGATATAGCGAGCGGCACTTTCATATCGGCCAGTTCCGAGTACGCCGTTGCTGTTGTACTGGCCGCCGTCAGTCGTGGTTTCCTGATAGGCGTATGTGAAGTTGACCTTCAGGTCTTCGCTGAACTGGAATAGCAACTGATTGCGGGTCGTTACGGTCTTTTCGAAATTGAGGTCCGACTGGCTGGTCAGGTTCGCAGCATAGTCTGCGGGCGTGACGCCGGTCGGGCCGCTGGGCTGCGGAAGAGAAACGCCGGGTTCCTGCAACAGAAGGGTGTAATCGATGAAGCCCGGATCGAAGTAGTAGCCGGTAGCCGTGCGGAAGGCGATGTGATCCTTGATGATCGGGATATTGATGACGCCATCCACCTGCACGCCAACATCGCCGCTCTGGCTTTTCCCATAAACGCGGCCATGCGCCTCGATTTCTACGGTATCGAGGTTCGGGCGATTGGGGATGTTGCGGATGGCACCAGCCAGGGTGCCAAGGCCATACAACGTGCCTTGCGGCCCTAGCAGGGTTTCGACACGGGCAAGATCGAGCAACTTGAAGTCGTAATAGAGCGGGACTTCGCCGAGGTAGACGCCCAGTGAATCGTCATAGGATGCGCCGGATGAGTCAAGGTCAGAAGCATTGAGGCCGCGCAGCACGATGGTACCGGTCGAACCCGGACCCGTATCGGCGATGGTCATGCCTGGCGTGAAATCGGCAATGTCGCGAACGTCATCAAGCCGTTGGCGCGAAATCTGTTCGGAGCCGACCGCGCTGATGTTGATCGGCACGTCCTGCAGCGATGTCGCGCGGCGGGTTGCCGTCACAACGATCTCGCCGGCGTTGCCGCCCTGTTCGGGATCAGCCGCAGCTTCCTGTGCGAAAGCCGAAGTGGTACCGACGCCCATAAGCATGGTCGCGCCGAGCAATGTGTTGCGAAACAGTTTCATAGTCACTCCGACCCCTTCCGGTTTTGCCAGTCGTCAGTGACACCCTTCCCCTTGATGCTCTGGCCGGCATTCAAGCCGGACTGGCCCCATTTCTGGCCGATTTACGGCCTTCATGCATAAGCATTCCACGTCGCCCTGCGCTGTATGGCGTGGCGGGCTGTCCGCCGCTGCAGAGCAGCCACGGCTGATTTCACGAGCATTTTGGAGGGCAGGCAGCAGGACATCGCAGCTTGCGATACGGGCGTCACCGAACGACCGGCAGCTTTGACCCGGAAGAGCAGCGTTGAATGCCTGCTGTCGATCCACGAACACTCGCTTTGAACCGGCCCTGGCCGATACTGTCATTATTTTGCGTTTGCCGCCTCGAAAGGCGATGACCAATACGGTATGGATATTACGGAAATCGTCAAGCGTAATAATTTTGCACTTGCTCAGTATGAGCCGGGAGGCGTGCTGCGATGCACAAAATGGCAGTTTTCCGACAATTGGGTTACACAAATGAAGCTTGATTAAACCAAGCAAGCGCCATGGCGGCAATGGATGATTCGGCGTACATGCGAATCGTCTGGTTGCGTGCAGGCATTGAATGCAGATTCCCAGCGAGTCGGGGGCTGCATGCGTTTCTGCTTGCAGCGCATTTATCGAGCCTGCGCAGGCATACTCCGGCCATCCTGACTTTCCGGTATTACTTTTTTTCCCAATGGTAATATTTTCGATGGACAAGCTTGCCAAGTCTGGTGATGCTGCATTGCGAAAGGGGATCGAATCGTGATCAAGCTTGTTGGCAAAGTCGGCACCGCAGTGCTGATGGCTGGAGCCCTCATGCTGGCGGGCTGCTCGCAGTCGTCCGATCCCAACGCGGCACCGCGCACCGAGTTCAGCATCGGCTGGTCGATTTACGCGGGCTGGATGCCATGGCCCTATGCGCAACAGTCCGGCATCATGAAGAAATGGGCCGACAAGTACGGCATCAAGATCAATCTGGTGCAGGTCAATGACTACGTTGAATCGGTCAACCAGTACACCGCAGGCAAGTTCGATGGCGTGACCGTTACCAACATGGATGCGCTGACCATCCCCGCAGCAGGCGGCAAGGATACCAGCGCGATCATTGTTGGCGATTATTCCAACGGGAACGATGGCATCCTGCTAAAGGGTGCGAACACGCTCAGCGCCATCAAGGGCCGCCAAGCCTATCTGGTAGAGCTTTCGGTGTCGCACTACCTGCTGGCGCGCGGGCTTGAAAAGGCCGGGATGAAGCCCACCGATGTGCCGACCGTGAACACATCGGACGCCGATATTGTCGGTGCGTTCGGTGCGCCCGATGTGACTGCCGCCGTCGCGTGGAACCCCCAGCTCTCGGTGATGAAGGCAGAGCCTGGCGTGTCGCAGGTGTTCAGTTCGGCCGATATTCCGGGCGAAATCCTTGACCTGATGGTCGTCGATACCGCCACGCTCAAGGCCAATCCGAACCTTGGCAAGGCATTGGCGGGCATCTGGTATGAAACGGTCGCCCTGATGCAGCGGCAGGACGCGCAAGGCAAGGAAGCCCGCGCCGCCATGGCCAAGCTTTCAGGTGCGACGCCGGAAATGTTCGATAGCCAACTGGCCACGACATTCCTCTATGCCGACCCGAAGGCCGCTGTGGCCGCCGCGACTTCGCCCACTCTTGTCTCGACGATGACGCTGGTGCGCGATTTCAGTTTCTCGAAGGGCCTGTTCAAGGGCGCATCGTCTGCCGACGCGGTGGGCATTTCCTTCCCCGGTGGCAAGACGCTCGGTGATCCGCAGCTCGTGACGTTACGTTTCGACGACACATTCATGAAGCTTGCCGCAGACGGCAAGCTGTGATCGCACGCGCCCGGTCTGGCGAGATAGGGGAACGATCATGCGTTGGGTGAACCGACATGTTCGCCGGAGCAGCAGCATCTTTCTGGGTTCGCTGCCAATTCTGCTCCTGATGATCCTCTACCTGCTGGTTGCCGCACAGCGCCATGCCGACAATCCGATGGAAAAGATCCTGCCGCTGCCTGGTGGCATGGTGCAGGCTATGTCTGCGCTGATGTTCCAGCCCGACTTGCTGACCGGGCAGTTCGTTTTCTGGACGGATACGCTCGCCAGCCTGCAACGCCTGGGGATGGGCCTTGGGATCGCGACGATCACCGCGCTGGTGATCGGGCTGGTGCTGGGTGTGCTGCCGCCTGTACGCGCCACGTTCGGGCCGCTGGTAACCGGCATTGCGGTAATACCGCCGATTGCCCTGCTGCCCATCCTGTTCATCGCGCTGGGATTGGGTGAAACCGCGAAAGTGGCGCTGATCGCCATAGGCATAGCCCCGGTGATGGTGCGCGACATTGCGGCGCATGTCTCCGCCTTGCCCGCAGAGCAGATCGTCAAGGCGCAGACATTAGGCGCAAGCTCATGGCAGATCATGATCCGCGTTGCCCTGCCGCAAGCCATGCCCCGGCTGATCCATGCAGTGCGGCTGGCGCTCGGTCCGGCCTGGGTGTTCCTGATTTCGGCAGAGGCCATCGCGTCGGACGTGGGGCTTGGCTACCGGATATTCCTGGTGCGGCGCTACCTGGCGATGGACGTGATCATTCCTTACGTCGCGTGGATCGCGCTGCTCGCCATCGTGATGGACGTGGCGCTGACCCAGATCAGCAAACGCGTGTTCCCCTGGGCACATGGAGCGAGCCATTGAGCGCAATTTCCAGCCCTATCCTCAGCCTGAAGAACGTCTGGGTCGAATATGGCGACAAGGTCGTTCTCGAAAAGGTCGATCTCGATATCGAGGCAGGCTCCTTCGTTTCGATCGTCGGACCATCCGGTGCGGGCAAGAGCAGCCTGCTGCGCATCATCCTCGGACAGGAGCAACCGACGCGGGGGACCATCATGCTTGACGGCACGCCGCTCGCACCCGAATGCGGTCCGGACCGGGGTGTGGTGTTTCAACGCTATTCCGTGTTTCCGCACTTGTCGGCGCTGCGCAACACCATGTTCGGGCTGGAATGCGAGACGGCCCCGCTTATCGCGCGGCTGTTCGGATCGGCGCGCACTGCAGCTACGGATGAAGCTGCGGAAATGCTGAAGGCGGTCGGCCTTGGCGATTCCATGCACCTCTATCCGGCGCAACTTTCCGGCGGGATGCAACAGCGACTGGCCATTGCGCAGGCGCTGATAAAGCGCCCGCGCATCCTGCTGCTGGACGAACCCTTCGGCGCGCTCGATCCCGGCATTCGCGCGGACATGCATGTGCTGACCAGGCAATTATGGCGCGATTATGCGCTGACGATCATCATGGTGACGCATGATATCCGCGAGGCTTTCACGCTGGGCACGCGTGTCCTCGCGCTCGACAAGCGCCGCCACGATCCCCATGCGCCGCACCGCTTTGGCGCGACGGCCGTCTACGACCTGACGCTGCGCCCAGAAGCCGAGCCTGAACCGGACGACGTCCTGCCGCTAACCCTCGCCCAAGTCTCCAACAGTTGAGAGAGCGCAAACCGTGAGTACCGAACCCACGAGCCTTGCCAGGCTTTCGATGAGCCTCCCCGGTGAACTTTTCCGGCAGCTCGACATCATGGTGGAAGAGCGCGGCCTGCCATCGCGCTCGCAACTGATTGCCGAACTGATCCGCCATGCTCTGGCAGAACATGAGGCCTATACCCGCCCGGACGAGATGCTCGCAGGCACAGTGACCATCGTCTATCGCGGTGATCGCGGGCGCGTGCGCCATCAGCTTGCCCAGACGCAGGCCGATTACCTCAAGGAAGTCATCTCATCGCAGCACGTCTTCCTGGAAGACGACCAGTCGCTCGAAGTCCTGCTGGTGCAAGGCCCCGCCGTGCGGCTGAAGGAGCTGTGCGACGCCTTGCGCCGGGTGCGCGGGGTGCATCAGCTCCAGCTCGTCACCACCACTGCCCTGTTGCCGCCGCTGTACGAGCCGGACGCCGGGGACAATTCCAAGGGAGCCGCCGCATGAGCGCAAACCTCGCAAACCCGTTGGCCGCCCGCGATCATGCGCGCAAGATGGCCGGCACCGTGGTCGAATCCATGCCGGTGCTGCCGCCGGTTGCGGGCGACCTGCCTGAAGGCGTGACGCCAGACGATCTGGTGTGGGAAGAGACCATCGCGGCAGGCGGCTATGCAACGCGGCGGCTTTCGCGCGGCGCGCGGTTGCGGCTGATCGATCTCAAGGGCGACGCCTGTGCTTCGCTTATGGTGTTCAACGCCGAAACGCCCAGTGAGCGGCTGAACGTGGCCGACACGGTCAAAGTGCAGTGGAACGCTTATCTGGGGCAGGGCAAGCTGCTGCTTTCGGACATGGGCCGCGTGATGATGAGCTTCCTTGAGGATGATGCAGGCACGCACGATGCGTTCTGCGGCACCTCCAACGCTGCCACCAACGCCGCGAAATATGGCGAAGGCCGCAATAGCGGCGCCTATCCCAGTGGGCGTGACCGCTTCCTGCTCGGCGCTGCGAAGCACGGGCTGCAGCGCCGCGACGTGCACCCTTGCATCAACCTGTTCAAGGGCGCGCGCATCGCGGAAGATGGGGCAATCGTGCCGCAGGTTGGCCCCTATGCGGCGGGCCGCAGCGTGGTACTGCGCGCGGAAATGGACGTGATCGTGGTGATCGCGAACTGCCCGCATGTGCTTGATCCGCGCACCGAATATAGCGTTACACCTGTGCGTGCGACTGCGTGGCGCGGAGCCATCACGCCCGAAAACGATCCCATCCGCACGGCGACGCCCGAAGGCCTGCGCGCCTTCCTGAACGTCGAAGACTATTTCCGCCGCTGAGCAGGAGCACATCCACCATGAGCGTCGATCCGCATCTCGCCGGGCTTTCCGGCACCGTCGTCCACGATGTCATTGTGCCAGCCCGCGCGCCCTGGCTTCATCATGTCGCAGCCGGGCAGACCCTGCGCATTGTCGATCTCGAAGGCAATCAGGCGGTCGATTTCCTGCTCTATGCCACGGCTGACGATGCCGAGCGTTACAGCGCACAGGATACCGTTGCGGCGCAAGGCAACCTGTTTCTCCGTCAGGGTACGGTGCTGCGTTCGAACGAAGGCCGTCCGATGATGACCATCGCGGCCACCTCGGTCGATTATCACGACACGATTGGCGGGGCCTGTTCATGCGAGTCCAACACGCTGCGCTATGGCCATCACACCAAGTCCGAACATGCCTGCGTCGAGAACTTCCTTGAGGCGAACCTGCTGGAAGGGCGCGGCAAGCGCGACATCGTTTCGAACATCAACTTCTTCATGAATGTGCCGGTCGAAGCGGACGGATCGCTCGGCATCGTCGATGGCATTTCCGCACCCGGCCTGACCGTGGACTTGCGCGCCGACATGGACGTGACCGTGGTCGTTTCCAACTGCCCGCAGATCAACAATCCCTGCAACGGCTTCAATCCCACCCCCGTCAGGATGATCGTGACAGCATGAACTTCGACACTGTCCTGATTGCGAACCGTGGCGCGATTGCCACGCGGATCATTCGCACCCTGAAGACGATGGGTCTGCGTTCCGTGGCGGTCTATTCCGAAGCCGACGTGGATTCGCTTCATGTCTCGCAGGCCGATGAAGCCGTGTGCATTGGCGGTGCACGTGCGACCGAAAGTTACCTCAATATCCCCGCGATCCTCGACGCCGCGCGCAGGACCGGGGCGGGGGCGATCCATCCGGGCTACGGCTTCCTTGCCGAAAACGCCGAGTTCGCCGAAGCCTGTGCCGAGGCGGGCATCGTGTTCATCGGGCCGACGCCAGAAAACATGCGTACGTTCGGCCTCAAGCACAGCGCCCGTGCACTCGCTGCGGCGCACGGTGTGCCGCTGGCGCCGGGCACGGACCTGCTTACCGGTGAAGAAGACGCCGCACAGGCCGCAAATGTTATCGGTTATCCGGTCATCCTCAAGGCGACCGCTGGCGGCGGCGGCATCGGCATGCGCATCTGCGAGGATGAGGCCGACGTTCGTGATGGCTTTGCCACCGTTGCGCGGCAGGGCCTTGGCAGCTTCGGTGATTCCGGCGTGTTCCTCGAACGCTATATCCGTCGGGCACGCCACATAGAGGTACAGATTTTCGGGGACGGGCAGGGCCGGATCGTCGCCCTGGGTGAACGCGATTGTTCGCTCCAGCGGCGTAACCAGAAGGTGGTGGAGGAAGCTCCGGCACCGCTGCTGCCCACGGTCGTCCGTGCCGACCTGATCGCCGCCGCCATTCGTCTGGGCAAGGCCGCCAACTATCGGTCGGCTGGCACGGTCGAGTTCCTCTACGATGCCGAGCGCGAGGAGTTCTTCTTCCTCGAAATGAACACCCGGCTGCAGGTCGAACATGGCGTGACCGAAGAGGTCATGGGAATCGATCTGGTCGAATGGATGGTGCGCGGCGGCGGCGCGGATTTTGCTTTCCTTGATTCCGCACCAACCACGCCTTCAGGCCATTCCGTGCAGGTACGGCTCTATGCCGAAGACCCTGCGCTGGATTACCGCCCCACCTCCGGCACCTTGACCGCGGTGGATTTTCCCGCGGATGTCCGCGCCGAAACCTGGGTCATGGCCGGTAGCACCGTCAGCGCATGGTATGATCCCATGCTGGCCAAGCTGATCGTCCACGCCGATACGCGTGAAGCGGCGGTCAGGGCCATGCAGGTCGCGCTCGATCATTCCCGCGTGGACGGTATCGAAACGAACCTGCGCTGGTTGCGCGATGTGGTCCGCTCCTCCGCCTTCGTCGACGGCGAGGTTTCCACCCGCGCGCTGGCCGACATTGCCTACAAGCCGCGCAGCATCCAGGTCATCAGCGGCGGAACGGCGACGACCGTGCAGGACTGGCCAGGGCGGCAAAGGCTGTGGTCGGTGGGTGTGCCGCCTTCCGGGCCAATGGACGACCAATCCTTCCGCCTGGGCAATCGGCTGCTCGGTAACCCGGAAGGTACGGCGGGGCTTGAAGTCACGATCACCGGCCCGACGCTGCTGTTCAATTCCGCTGGGCGCATCTGCCTGACAGGTGCCGATTTCGGCGCGACTCTCGATGGTGCTTCGGTCAGGCGCGGTGTCGTGATCAGCGTCGCAGCGGGGCAAACCCTTGCGCTTGGCCGGGTCAACGGCGGCGGCCTGCGCGGTTATATCCTGCTCGCGGGCGGGCTGGACATCGCGCCGTACCTAGGCAGTCGCAGCACGTTCGAACTCGGCCAGTTCGGCGGACATGCCGCGCGGCGACTGCTGGCAGGCGATACTCTCCATCTGGGTGATGCAGCCGGGGAGGTCGCGCTTCCAAAAGTCGCGGTGCCCGAACTTTCGCACACATGGGAATTGCGCGTCCTCTATGGCCCGCATGGAGCACCTGATTTCTTCACGGACGAGGACGTGGACACCTTCGTCGCGGCGGAGTGGCAGGTCCATTACAACAGCAACCGCACCGGCGTCCGCCTTGTCGGCCCCAAGCCGCAATGGGCGCGCAAGGATGGCGGAGAGGCAGGTTTGCATCCGTCCAACATCCACGACAACCCCTATGCCATTGGTGCGGTGGACTTTACCGGCGATATGCCGATCATCCTCGGTCCCGATGGCCCGTCATTGGGCGGGTTCGTGTGCCCGTTCGTGGTGATCGCGGCGGATCGCTGGAAGATCGGGCAGCTTTCGCCGGGCGACAAGCTGCGTTTCGTGCCGGTCAATTCGGTCGATGCCGCCGCTGCCGACACGCTCCAGCGCCGCCTGTTGGCGACCGGCGAAACCCATGGAATCGGCCCTGCACGGCCCATTGAAACGCTTTCGCCCATTCTCGGCGAGATTGCCGAAGGCCCCAGGCGTCCGCGCACGGTCTATCGCCAGCAGGGCGATCGCAACATCCTTGTCGAATACGGTCCGATCGTGCTCGATATCGAATTGCGCATCCGCGTTCAGGCGCTGATGACCGAGCTTGAGCGGATGGCGCTGCCCGGCGTGATCGATATCGTGCCGGGCATCCGCTCGTTGCAGTTCCATTTCGATGGCGTGACGATGACGCAGGGCGCAGCCCTGACCACGCTTATTGCCGCGGAAGAACGGCTGGGCGATCTTGAAGATTTCACGATCCCCTCCCGCATCGTCCACCTGCCGCTGAGCTGGCGCGATCCGGCGACGATCGAGACCATCGAGAAATACATGGGCGCGGTGCGCGATGACGCGCCGTGGTGCCCGGACAACATAGAGTTCATCCGCCGCATCAATGGCCTGCCTGATCAGGCGGCGGTCGAGAATCTGATCTTCGAGGCGAACTATCTCGTCCTCGGCCTTGGCGATGTCTATCTTGGCGCGCCCGTGGCAACCCCGGTCGATCCGCGCCACCGGCTGGTGACGACAAAGTACAACCCGGCGCGCACCTGGACACCGCCCAACGTGGTTGGCATCGGCGGGGCGTACATGTGCATCTATGGCATGGAGGGGCCGGGCGGATACCAGTTGTTCGGGCGGACCATTCAGGTGTGGAACACGCACCGCCAGACCGATGCTTTCATCGAAGGCAAGCCGTGGCTGCTGCGCTTCTTCGACCAGATCCGGTTCTATCCGGTCAGCGCCGAGGAACTGGTAGAATGGCGCCGCGATTTTCCCACTGGCAGGCAGTCCATCCTTATCGAACCATCAGAGTTCCGCCTGGCCGATTATCGCGCGTTTCTTGCCGACAATGCCGAGGCAATCACAACCTTCGAGAGGCAGCGTCAGGCCGCTTTCGATGAAGAACGGGCCGAATGGCAGCGGCGTGGCGAATTCGACCGGACGGACCTTGCCGAAACTGAAGTTGCCGAAACCAGCGCAATTCAGGTGCCCGACGGTGCCGATGTGGTCGAAGCGCCTTTCGGTGGCAGTGTGTGGAAGATGCTTGTTGCCGTGGGTGATGAGGTGGCCGCAGGCGATACGATAGCGATAATCGAGGCGATGAAGATGGAATGCCGGGTCGATAGTCCGAATGCGGGAACGGTGGCCGCCCTTTACACCCAGGAACGCCAGCCCGTGCAGCCTGGCGCGCCAATTCTTGCTCTGACGAGGCATGTATGACGGAACTGACACGCCGCAGCGCATCGGTCATCGCGCGGGCCGTCAACGCAGGCCAAACCACCGCCATCGCTGTGGCGGAGGAGACGCTGGAACGCCTTGCCGTCTACGATAGTATTCAGCCGCAAATCTGGATCAGCCGCGCATCGCACGAACAACTGCTCGATGCCGCGCGCGCCATAGATGCGCGAATTGCCGCTGGCGAGGCATTGCCACTGGCCGGTGTGCCTTTCGCGGTGAAGGACAATATCGACGTCGCAGGCTTCGAAACCACGGCGGCATGTCCGGCCTTTGGCTATTGGCCCGATGCTTCGTCTACGGTTGTCGAACGGCTGCTCGCGGCCGGGGCTCTGTGCGTCGGCAAGACCAATCTTGATCAGTTCGCCACTGGCCTCAACGGTACACGCAGTCCTTACGGGGCGCCGCGCAACGCCTATAACCTTGCCTACGTCAGCGGTGGGTCCAGTTCCGGCTCGTCCAGCGCGGTGGCAGCGGGGCTTGTGGCTTTCGCGCTGGGCACCGACACCGCAGGCTCTGGTCGTGTCCCTGCGGCATTCCAGCACCTGATCGGCTTAAAGCCGAGCAAGGGGCGGTGGAGCAACCGGGGGCTGGTGCCTGCCTGCCGCACGCTCGATTGCATCAGCGTGTTTACCGATGACATCGCCGATGCCCGCCTGATTGACGCGGTCGTGGCAGGCTTCGACACGGCGGATCCCTATTCGAAGCCGCTTGCTAACCGCCCCCTCGCGCGGAAGACCATCGGTGTACCGCGCCGCGACCAGCGCGTGTTCTTCGGTGATGCCGAATCCGAATATCTCTATGATCGCGCGCTCGAAACGCTGCGTGAACTCGGCGAAGTGATAGAGATCGACTACGCGCCGCTGCAGGAAGCGGCGCAGTTGCTGTACAGCGGGCCGTGGGTGGCCGAGCGCACGGCCGCGCTTGCCAGTCTGCTGGCCAGCAATCCCGATGCTATCGATCCGACGGTGCGCGAAGTCGTGTCTCCAGGGCTGGAAATCGGCGCGGTCGATCTGTTCAACGGAATCTATCGTCTTGCCGAACTGAAGCGTCATGCCGACCAGCTTTGGAACAGCATCGACCTGATGGCCTTCCCCACCACGGGCACGACCTATCGCGTGGCCGAACTTCAGGCCGCACCGATTGCGCTGAACAGCGCATTGGGATTTTACACCAACTTCGTCAATTTGCTCGACATGGCAGCACTGGCGATCCCTGCCGGAATGCGTGGCAATGCCACCGGGTTCGGCATAACGCTGATCGGCCCGGCCGATACCGATGCTGCACTGCTGGACATTGCAGACGCCTATCTCGCGGTGGCGGACCTCCCGTCGCTACCCCCGCTCGATCTGGAGGGCAAAATGCAGACCGTGAAACTCGCCGTTGTGGGCGCACATCTCAAGGACATGCCGCTTCACTGGCAGCTTACATCGCGTAATGCCACGTTCGTCGGCGCATTCGAAACGGCACCGACTTACCGCCTCTATGCGATGGCCGATAGTGTGCCGCCCAAGCCAGCCTTGGTACATAGCACGGATGGCGCGGCGATTGCCGTTGAAGTCTATGAACTGGGTGTGGCCGAATTTGGCAGCTTCGTGGTCGAAGTGCCCGCACCGCTTGCCATCGGCACTGTCACGCTGGCGGACGGCACCAGCGTCAAAGGCTTCGTTTCGGAACCCCGCGCGCTGACCGGGGCCGAGGACATCACCAGTCTTGGCGGCTGGCGCGCGTACATTGCATCGCGCGCCTGACGTTAAGGTCGAATTACCACGACGAAAGGGCAGACGATGCAGAAGCTTCGAGTGATGGCCACCGCAATGGCAGCGGGCCTTTGCGGGATTTCGTCCGCTGTGCTGGCGCATGCCGAACAGGTAATCGACGTTCCGGGGTTTGCCGATTTCCTTGCGGTGGACGGCGACAGCGTGTGGGTGACGAATGCTGGAAGGGTTGAGCGCTGGTCACGCAACGGCAAGCTTTCAGGCGTTGCGATGGGGCGTCCCTGCGGAGCGATGGCCGTTGCCGACGGAAGCCTGTGGGTTGCCGATTGCAAGGAAAATGCGCTCGTTCGCATTGATACGGCCAGGGCCGAAAAACTCGCCACGATTGCCACAGGCATCGCCAATCCCAAAGGCGAGTTGAACGTCGTGGCGGGCGCGGGGTCGGTATGGGTTGCCAGCGATCCGAAAGGGATCGTTTCGCGCATCGATCCGGCAACCAACAAGGTCATTGCCCGGATCAAGGTGAACCCTGAAACGCATTACCTTGCGTTCGGATTCGGATCGCTATGGGCCGTCAGCAGCGATAGCAGCGCAATCCAGCGCATCGATCCTGCGACCAATGCCGTCATCAAGACCACTGCCCTTGGCAAGGTGCCGGGATTCCTTGCGGTCGGTGAAGGTGCGGTATGGGTTCAGGAGCAGGGCGACGGAACGGTGGCGCGCGTCGATCCGCAAAGCGGCGATGTGACTGGCCGGGTAAAGGTTGGCGCAGTGCTGAAATATGGCGATATCGATACCGGCGCAGGTATGGTGTGGCTGCGCACGACCGAGGATCAGACTTTCGTTGCCATAGATCCGCAGAGCATGACCGTGACTGCGCGGTTGGGCAAGGCCGAAGGCAGCGGTGCATTGCGCTTTACACCGGATGGCTTGTGGACCTCGGCCCACGATGTGCACACGCTGACGTGGTGGCCGGCGCCGGTTCTGACGCCGGGGAAATAAGCAGCTTCGCGGCCTGACGATTGCCAGGCCGCGAACTTGGCTGCATCAACGGCGCGCGGCGAGCCGGACAGAATTGCCCTGCTGGCCAGCAAGGCGCGTTTCGATCTGCGCGCGGACATCGGCGACAACAGCAGCGCGGCATTCCTGCGTCTTGGCTTCAAGCGCAAGGTGCACACTGGAAAGGCGGTCGCCACACACGACGCGTGCAGCCTGATCCATGCGTATGGCAAGGCGTTCCTGGCCATCGGCGGTGGACAGATTCAGATCCTGAAGGTTCAGGATGGCCTTGTCACGGGCGAAGGGGTTTTCGGTCGCGGCGGCGGCGGGAACCGTGGTCGCGAATGCGAGAGTGGCGAGTGCCACGTGGCCAATCTTCAACGTCATCTCCTGCGTAGAACGGGGACCGCTCTGCGGCGGCTGCCACTTGTATAGCAACGCGAGATGAAACTTTCAATATTGAACCAGGATTTGTTGTTTTATTACTATAGGGTTTGGGCGGTATTACTTCACCCGGACAACCAGCATGGCGAGATTTCCCGTGTGGCCAAGCATGCCAATGGGCAAGTCCGCCTCATGCTCGGCCCCTGCCACAGACACCGAAATCGTTCGTGCATAAGGTTCGGACCATGCGCGCACGGTATTGACCGGCAAGCGAACGCGCCATTTGTGCGTCCCTTGCGCCGCAACGGCATGGCCGTTGATGCTGATTTCCGAGGTCGCCTTGTCACGATGGCCGGAAACCTGCAGGCAGCTTTCCGACCCGCAATCAACCAGCTTTGCCGAGGGTGCAGGCGTGGCAAACGCCGGTGTGGGCATGCCAATTGCCAGAAGCGCGCTCAGTGCAAATGTGTTGAGACGTGACATGGGCCTTGGCGTCCTTTCAATCGATGGCGATGCCGGTCCGCTCGAAGAAGCGGCGGACGGGGTCGAGCAATTCGGCGTGGCGCTTCCAGCGCGCGACCGAGTCGGCGTAGATCGGGCGGCGCACTTGCGCCGCGCTCGGCGTGGAAACGGGCGCGGCATTGGTGTGGAACGAAAGGCAATCGTCCGACCAGTCCAGCCCGCAGTGGGCCAGCAACTGCCGGGTCTGCCCTTCCTGGTCCGCGACCAGATCTTCGTAGCGCACTTCCAGTACACGCCCCGGCAGGGCCTCGCGCCACAACGCCATCAGCCGGTCGAAGCGCGCATAGTAAGCGGCGATGTCAAGCAGGTCGTAGCTGTAATCGTAATAGCGCGAGCTGACCGCAAACAGATTGCGGAAGTTGGACAGCACCGTGCCCATCGGATTGCGGCGCAGGCAGATGATTTTCGCGTCGGGCAAGGCTCTGGCGATGAAGCCCGCATAGTGAAAGTTGCCCGGAAACTTGTCGGTAAATCGCAGCGCCGGATTGCGGCGATGGTGGCTGGCGCGCTGCAGGTAATCATGCCCGATTGCGCCAAGATCGGTTCGCGCAGCTTCGGCGATGGTTTCCGGGTCCATTACGGTCTGGCTGCGGGTGCCTGCGGCCTTCTTCACGGCAAGGGGCATGGCCTGCAATTCACCGGCGCTCTCGACATCGGGGTGCGAGGAGAGAATGCGATCGACCAGCGTCGTGCCGGTGCGCGGCATGCCGATGATGAAGATTGGCGTTTCGTCAGGCGCACCGTTGACTGGTGTATCCCGCAATCTCGGCCAGTTTGCTTCTATTGCATCGAATGAAGCTGCATCGCGGGCGAAGGTGTAGGGCAGGGTGCGTCGGTGTTCGGCGTTTGCAGCGCAAAGCGTATCAAGGGCCTGATCCGGTTCACCAATGTCTTCCAGTTCCTTGGACAGGGCATAGCCCAGCAGCAGCCGGTCACGGCCTTCGCGCGCAGCAGCGTAAGTCCGTCCAAGCCGCTCGACATGATTGCTCTGGCGGGTTTGCTTGCGCAGGCGGGACAGCAGATGATGTGCGCGGGCCTGAGAAGGGGCCAGCGCGATCAGCACTTCAAGCGCCGCTTCCGCTTCGTCGGTGCGGCCGAGAAAGTTGAGCGTGACCGCCTGATTGTATCTGTATTCGGTGTTGTCCGGCTCCAGCCGCACGGCTTCGGTAAAGTGGCCAAGGGCGGCTGCATGGTTGCCAAGGCGGGCATAGACGCAGCCCATCGTGTCACGGCCAAGAGCATCGATGGGTGGCGTGTTTTCGGCATCGCGCAGCGTGGCTGCTGCATCGCCGTCGCGGCGGACCAGTGTGTAGAGCCGCGCCAGATGCGCGCGGTATTCGCCTTGCGGATCTATCGCCACGGCCTGCGCCAGATGGGCGATGCCCGAAGTGATCCGGCCCGCGCCGGATTCAGCGATACCAACCAGGAAATGCGCTTCGGCATCGCCGGGGGTTTCCGCAAGCGCAGCAGTTGCCTGCTGGTGCGTTGTAACCATGTCGCCCCGGACCAGCGCCTGTCGCGCTGCTTCAATTCGCCCGGAGCGCATCAGGATCATGCAACTGGCGCCATGGGTTCAGCGCCGGTCCGTCGGGCCTTGATTTTTTCGATCACCGGCTGGAACGGGAAGATCGTCTGTTCCCAGATCGTCAGCCGCCTGCGCTCATCCTGTCCGACAAGCACCCCTTCGCCTTCCCGGTACGTGCCGAAGATGCGGTCGAGCAGGATCAGCGAATTGCCATAATTGCAACGCGTCGCTTCGTAATCGGTCGAATGGTGCAGGCTGTGATGGCGGATCGTGGTGAAGAAGAAAGAATACCAGATCGGCGGATCGGCGCGCACGTTGGCGTGGGCGAAAGTAGAGATCACGCCCATGGTGTTTATCCCGGCAAACAGCGCGGTTTTGTCGAAATCGAAGAAGGCGAGCACGCTCAGGCTTATCAGGAACAGTTCGATCGGATTGCCGACCGCGCCCTTTGCGGCGTTGAGCTGGGTGAGGTGATGATGCGGCGCATGGGTCAGCCAGAATGGCGTCGAATTGTGCATGAGCCGGTGCATCCAGTACTGCCCGAACTCCAGGATCACGATCACCATCACGACCTGCGCCAGCCAGGGTACATGGACGAGCCACTTGGTAGTGATGCCGAGTGCTTCCTTGGCAGCCAGCAGCGGGTCTTCGGCCAGATGCTGGGTCAACCACGAGATGACGGTTGCGCTGAGCACGACATAGAACAGGTCCGTGAAGAACTCCTGCCGGTTCATGCGCCAGCCCGCATGCCGTTCGTTGACCAGTTCGAGCAGCAACACAATGATCACGATCAGCGACGATGTGACGATCAGCGTTGAACCGTGATCGAGAATAGCCTTCGGGGCATAAGCCCAGAACATCAGCACCGCCGCGATCATTGCGGGCGGGATCAGATTGAAGACCTTGTTCTTGATGCTCGTTGGCATTGCGCAGCTCCGAAATATCCCGGATTTTTGCGCTGCAGTGCATCATAAGGGCAGACGTAAATGCCCGATGAAAAGCATAGATTTGATTTATGCCCGACGCAGCGCCCTGACCCTGCGGAACACTTCATCCCAGAACAGCTGCGTAGCCGTGTCTCGCGCCGGTTGCGCGCGGGCCAGCAGGTAAATGTCGTAAGAGGGTTCGACATCGGCATGAAGCAGCGGCCACAGCGTGCCGTTGGCCACGCCGCTTTCGGCTGCAAGCACCGGCAGGAAGCCGATCCCCACGCCCAGCGTGATCAGTCTGCGCGCTTCGTTAATATCTTCGGCGAGCCCGCTGACCTTGGTTCCCAGCCGGTAACGCCGGCGCAAGTGGGTGATCAGCTCGATCTCGTCCTCTCCGGTCAGGACGAAGCCTTCGTCTTTCAGGTCGTTCAGCCGATTGACGCGGTGCCCGAAATAGGGGCTGCTGCGCGAACAATAGAGTTGTTGGCGTTCCACCAGCAACGGCTCGTACATCAGGCTGCCACGAACGCTACTGTCATAACCGACGCCGATTTCCACTTCGCCCTGCTCCAGCGCATCGAGCACCTCGCGCCAGGGCGAGACGCGGATTTCGATGTGAATGGCAGGGTTGCGCCGGTGGAAGCTTGCAATCGCTTCGTCAAACTCAGGCGAGACGAGGCCCGATACGATCTGAATGCGTACGAACCCTTCGACGCGCTTGGTCGCCTGCGCGATCTGGTGCGGCATCATTCGCGCGGATTCGAGCATGTCTTCGCACAGCGCCATCATCGCCTTTCCTGCCGCCGTCATTTCCACGCCAGTGGCGGTGCGGTGCAGAAGCGTGGTGCCGACGTGATCCTCAAGCCGCTTGAGTGCGGCGCTGATGCTTGGTTGCTGGCGGTTGAGCTGGCGCGCCGCCGCGCCGATCCCGCCCGCGCGCACGATATCGACAAAAGTCCGCATCAGGTTCCAGTCGACGCGGCTGGCAAATTTCTTGTCGATCAGGGGCACACGATCGCTCATGCCGGTGTCTCTCGTCTGAAGGATTCAATCTGGTGTGTTTAGCGCCTCAGGCTCGCAGTCATAGATCAAAATGATGAAAAACATAAAAATGAGCCATCTATCGTTATGACCTGTCCAATCTATCTCCGGCGAGCATGACCGAACCGCACCATCTCCCGATCGTCGATATCTCAGGACTGGACAGCGATGCCAGTGACGACCGGCTTGCGGTGGCGCGCGAACTGGACCGGGCCTGTGCCAATTTCGGGTTTCTCTACATCACCGGCGCGCAACTCGATGCTACACTGTTCGACCGCCTGGTCGCCCGCGCCAGAACGTATTTCGCGCTTGACCGCGAGACCAAGATGACAAGTTACATCGGCCTTTCCCAAAACCACAGCGGGTATGTGCCGGTAGGCGAGGAGCAGTTTGCCGAGGGCACGGCCGATCTCAAGGAAGCGTACGACATAAATCACGATTACCTGCGGATTGAGGGTCGCAGGCCGCTGCTGGGGCCGAACATCTGGCCCGGTATGCCCGGATTTCGTGAGGATGTGCAGGCTTATTACGAGCATGTGACCGGGATCGGTCGCCAGTTGTTCCGCGGTTTCGCGCTGGCGCTTGGTCTGGACGAACATCATTTCGATGGACTGGCTCGCAACCCGCCAAGCCAGCTTCGCATGATCCACTATCCGTTCGATGCCGGTGCGCAGGACAGGCCCGGTATCGGATCGCACACCGACTATGAATGTTTTACCCTGCTGTTCGCCACCGCCCCCGGTCTGCAAATCGTGGACAAGCAAGGAACCTGGCAGGATGTTCCGCTGCTCGACGGCGCAATGATCATGAACATTGGCGACATGATGGAGATCCTCTCGAATGGTCGCTATGTTGCCACCCGGCACCGCGTGAAGAAGGTGCCGGAGGAACGCTACTCGTTCGCGCTATTCCATTCGCTGGATTATGATCACGTCGTCGCGCCGGTCGTCAAAGGTCAGCCCCCGCTTTATGCGCCGCTGCGGTGCGGGGAACATCTGTACAACCAGACGGCGCAGACATTCGCCTATCTCAAGCGGCGGATCGCCAGCGGGGAGCTTGTTCTCCACGAAGCGGCTCCACTCGATTCCTTCGGCCAGCGTGTTGCGGCGGCAAGCGCGTGACGCTCGATGAATTGGTGGCCGCGCTTCCCTCGACCGGGCTGGACGGCACGGCTTTTCCGCGGCGCCTGCTGGGCGCATTCCGGCGCAGGAGTATCACCTTCTGCAATGGCATGACCGACGACACTACGATCGTCTATTGGTTCCAGTCGCGCAGCTTCACCATCGACCTGCGCCTGCCTGAAGGCGCAGCCACGCCCGTCACTGCGCGACAGGGCTGGACGGGGAATACGCTGTGGGACGAGCGTACGCTGCAAATGTCGTGGACGATTGACCGCGGTTACCAGCCGCGCAACCAGTGGCCTGAACCGGCGAGCCTTGTCTTCATCGGCAACAGTGTGCTCGAATTCGCCCCATCGGGGGCCTATGTCGAAGACTGGCGGCAACAGTGCACACGCGGTCCGCTGCTGGGCTTGCGCCTGTACAGCCTGCTTGATGAAACGACCGGGCAAACCCATGCGATGGAAGGTGGCCTTGTGATGGCGGGAGATCACGCGGCATATGCGCAATCACGGTTGCCCTCCATCGATAAAGCCCTGCGTGGCGCGAACAGCCTGTCGCAATCGCTGGCCGAAGGGCTTGCAACCGAACGGCAGATCGAAAGTTGCGAAGTGTCGATCGCCAATGGCGGGCAAACCATCACGCACAGTACACAGCCGAACCTTGTGGGTGGGGCAATCGCAGCGGGCGATTTCGCGGTCGATCCTGAAGGGCGGATTACGCTGACAAGAGTCATCGACGGCGCGCCGTGCCGGTTGTACTTTTCGCTCGACGTTCATGTGCCCGATTTCGCGTTCGACAACGAGACGCCAGGAACGCCGGCGGCGCGCGCCTGGATCAATGACGAACGCGATCATCTCTTGCGCAATGCCGGTATTGCGCGATGAGGGGTTAGGGCTGCTCTTCCCGGCCGGCGTTCGCAATGTGTGCAACGCAGGACATGACCATGATCCGACGCATTCTGATTGCGTTGGCCAACATCAATGGATTGCATACCTAGCGCTCACCCTGATTTTCGGCATCTCCATCGCGCGCGAAGTACCCTCCCATGGCGCGGTAGAGTGCGATCTGGGCAAACATCTGTTCCTGCCACCCGATGACCTGGGCATCCTCGGCGTCACTGAGCGACGTCTGCGCGTTGAGGACGCTCAGCAAGTCTTCTTCGCCTTCGATGTACCTGACATTCGCAAGGCGGGCGGTAAGCCGGGCTTCTTCAACGATTGCGCCAATCAGCTTCGCGCGTTCGGCCGATCGTTCGCTGGCGTTGCGCGCGTCTTCCACTTCAGCGAGCGCGGTAAGAACCCTCTGTCGGTACACTTCCACGACTTCGGCCTGAACAGCGGTCACAAATTGCAGATCGCTGCGCAGGCGACCGCGGTTGAAAATGGGGCCAAGCAGCGACGACCCGACATTCACGCTCTTGCCGAACGGTGAGCCGGTAACGCCTTCGAGCAGACCCTGAATGCTGACCCCAACTTGCGGAAAGAACGCAGCCCTGGCCTGGTCCACATCGCCATTTGCCGCGGCGATGAGGGCCTCTGATGCACGCACGTCTGGTCGTGCGGCCAGAAGGTTCAGCGGTGGCGGCGGGCTGAGCTGCGGAATCGCCATGGTATCGACGTTGTCGGGAGCAACCGCGAAACCCGGCGCTTCCGCACCGGTGAGAACAGCAAGGGCGGTCCGAGTCTGATCTAACGCCTGGCGTAACCGGGACGCTTCATCGCGCAAGTTCAACAACTGGATAGCCTGCAACCCTTGATCGACGCGCGTTGCCTCACCCTCGGCCGTCCGCACGCGGATGACGCGATCGAGTTCGACGGCGCGCTCGATGTTGGTTTCAAGGATTGCGACGCGCCGGGCAAGCGCCGTGCGCTGGACATAAGCGGCCGCGACGTCGGCTTCGATTGCCAGAGTGACGGCAGCTCGTTCCAGTTCTGCGCCATAAGCGCGTGAATAGGCCGCACGCTTGCCCGCCTTGAGGCGACCGAAGACATCAAGATCGAGATTCACGTCGAGCCGTGCGAATGCGTTCTTGAAATCGAACGAACGGTCCGCAGTTGCACCAATGCTTTGGTAAGCCCCCGCTGAAAGAGCGACGTCGGGCAACGTGGACTGGCGCGCCGCACGCAACAGCGCCTGCGACTGCGCTACGCGCGCGGAAGCGATGCGGATGTTGCTGTTGTTCGAAAGCGCTAGCTTTGTAAGGGCTTCGAGCTCCGGTGCGCGTAAAAGCTCTGCAAGCGGCGCCGGGGCAGGCGCGCTGTTGTCGTCCGGGATGCTCCAGCGACTTGCCGTGACCGGGGCAGGGGTTTCCAACCGGACCGCTGGCGCGCAGCCAGTTCCGCCTATGATGATCAAGGGTATCAGCGGGATGCAACGCGCCGGGAACATCGCTACGTGTTAGCGCCCAGTCGTTAAGATTGGTTGACCACGGAAAGCCGGGCCTGCTTTCGGGTGCAACGGCTTCACCGCTTCTTTACCTTGTTTTCAGCCTTCACCGTTACCTGATGCCAATGAAACTCAGGCAGTTTGCGCGTTGATGGCCAACCTTCTTTTCCGAGACGAAGTGATTGAGGCAAGCCGGAACCGGCTTACCGGGGCTGTGATCGCGGCTGTTCCTCCGTCATCCCGGCTCTATACCCGTCTGGTCGCGGGCGTTGCGGTGCTGCTTTTGGCGGTCCTGCTTTTTGGCAGCTATACAATGACTGCCGATGTCCGCGGCGTTGTGGCCTACGATGGCGGCATCGCCCGTATCTATCCACGGTCTGCGGCCGAAGTCAGCGCAATCCATGTAAAAGGGGGCGATCAGGTCCAGGCCGGGCAGCCACTTGTAACCTTGACGATGGCACAGGGCCAAGGCGGCGTGGGCGGGCAGCTTGGCCAGATCGTTAACCAGGATGCAGAACTGGGCAAGCAGATTGCGATAGCAGTCGATCAGTCTTCGTCCGAAATTGCTGCCCTTGCCGAGCAACGCGCCGGCATTGTCGAAGCGATAGGATCGCTGGAGCGGCAACGTGCAATTGCCGCTGACCAGATCAGGCTGGCAGAAGCCGCCGCGCGCCGCGCCGAACGCCTGGCCAAGGAAGGTGCGGGCACCCAACGGCAGGTTGAAGACAGCCGATCTGCTCTCCTTTCCCGCAGGGCCGAATTGGAAAGCATTGGCGAACAACTGATTACCCGGCGCAACGCTTTGCAAGCCAACGAAGCCGAGCGGGGACGCCGGCAACTCGACGTCATGCGTACGCAATCGACGCTTCTGTTGCAGAAAGCCGCTCTCGCTCAGCAAAAGCTGGAATTGTCGCGGACGGACAAGTTGGTGCTCACCGCACCAGTAGCTGGCGCGGTGGGCGATATCAGCGTGGAAATCGGCCAGCAAGCCACGCCTGAACGGGCGGCCGCTTCTATTATTCCGTCGGGCAGCAGCCTGGAAGTTTGGCTCTACGCCCCTTCGCGTGCCGTCGGCAATGCGCGGGTTGGCCAGGAAGTCCGCCTCCAATTTGATGCTTTTCCGTACCAGAAATACGGCTCCAGCCGTGGCGTGGTTACGGAAATCGCCAAGGTTCCGACCGAGCCGTCCAACGTGGATGCTGGACTGAAGGTCGATGAACCGGTGTTCCGAATCCGCACGCGGATCGTGCAATTTTCTCCACGCGCCAGAATTGATGTGTCTGCGATGCGCCCCGGCATGACGCTGTCCGGCAAACTGGTCATGGAACGCCGCAGTCTGTGGCAGATCCTGCTGGGGCCGCTCTTCGAGGCAGTCGGCTGATGGCGGCATTTGAATGGCCCTGGAACGAGCGGATACGTACTGTCCTCCAGTCCGAGGCGGCGGAATGCGGCCTCGCGTCGATGACCATGATCGCGCGCTTTCATGGACACAGGGTGGACCTTGCCGGTCTGCGCCAACGGTTTCCCACCTCAATCAAGGGCATGACCTTGCGCCAGTTGATTGGCGTGGCATCCGACATGGATCTGTCCGCCCGCGCCGTGCGGCTTGAGGTGGATGAACTCAATTGTCTTCAACTTCCGGCGATCCTGCATTGGGATCTCAACCATTTCGTGGTGCTGGAAAAAGTCGATGGGTCAATCGCGACGATCCTTGACCCGGCCCGTGGGCGTCGGCGCCTGAAGCTAGGCAAGCTGGGGCGCCATTTCACTGGTGTCGCGCTTGAACTGACGCCGACAGCCGATTTCAAGCCGATCAACGCTCAGTCCCGGACAAGACTGACGGACTTGTGGAGCAGTTTGACCAATTTTCGTTCGGCAGTTGGTCAGGTCCTGCTGTTGTCGCTGATGGTTCAGGTCACGTCGCTCGTCATCCCGTTTTTCATTCAGCTGGTGATCGATGAAGGCGTAAATCAAGGCGATGCCAGCATGCTGACCATGCTGCTGGTCGGCTTCGGTATGATCTATGCCATGCAGGCAGTGACGCGCATGTTGCGGAGCTGGGTAACCCTGTGCCTGGGGGAATCGCTGACTTTTCAGCTTGGCGGAAACATCGTCAGGCACCTGCTGCGTCTGCCAATGGGGTATTTCGAGCGCAGGCATGTAGGCGATATCCTGTCGCGGATTGGCTCCATCCAGCCTATCCAGTCGCTGCTGACCCGCGGGCTGGTCGATTCCTTCATCGACATCACCCTTCTTGTCGCCACGCTTTTGATAATGCTGGCGATCAGCGTCCCGCTGACGGCCATCGTGTTTTTCGCCACGATGGCATACCTTGCTATCTCCCAGATTTTCTATCCTGCCATGCGCGCGCGGACCGAAGAGGAAATAGTCGCGCGTGCGCAGGAAGAATCCTTCCAGATGGAATCGCTGCGGGCGATGCGGGCGATCAAGCTGCACGGCTTCGAGACGATGCGCGAAAGCGGCTGGCGCAACCGCTACGCGGAGGTGATTTCGGCGACTTACAAATCGCGGATGATCGGTGTGAAGCTGACTTTCGCCGAGGACGTCATCTTCAGCGCATCGTTCCTTTTTACGGTTTACTTCGGTGCACGGGCGGTGATTTCGCAGGAGCTGACTGTCGGACTTTTGCTGGCGTTTCTGTCGTATCGCAGCAGCTTTGCGTCAAGCGCAACGTCCCTTGTCCAGCAGTGGCAGAAGTGGCGGCTGCTGAGCGTTCATCTGGAACGGCTTGCCGATATCGTTGGAGAAAAGAAAGAGATTCTCGCACCGTCATCTGCGCATCGCGCCGGTTGCGGGGCTCCTGCAATACGCGCCACTAACCTGACGTTCGCCTATGATAGCGCGAGCGGTCCGGTGCTTGACCGGGTCAATTTCGAGATTCCGTCCGGCAGCCTCGTCGCGATCGTTGGCCCTTCGGGTGCGGGTAAAACGACTCTGATGCGGCTTCTGCTTGGGCTGCTTACCCCGCTGGCCGGGTCGATCGAGGTGGACGAAATGCCGCTGAGCGGCGCAACCATGACAGGCTGGCGTCAGAGGATCGGCGCGGTTTTGCAGGATGACTATCTGCTTTCGGGTACTCTCGCGGACAACATCAGCTTTTTCCATCCGCAGCCTGATCAGAAGGCGATCGAAGCCGCGGCTCGGGTCGCCAGGGTCCATGATGACATCACGCGCATGCCGATGGCCTATCACACGCTGGTGAGCGATATGGGCGCCGCGCTGTCATCCGGTCAGCGGCAGCGGATTCTTCTGGCCCGCGCCCTTTACCGGCAGCCGGATGTTCTGCTGCTCGACGAAGGCACCGCTAATCTTGATGAAAAAACCGAGGGGCTTGTTGCCCTTGCGATTGCCGCGATGCCGGTAACCCGGATCGCCATTTCGCATCGACCGGCGCTTGTCGAACTGGCGAACATCGTTCTGCACGTCGAAGACGGAAAGGTCCGGCAGCTTGCCAAGCCCAACCGACCTAGCCCTCTGGCACAATTCCAGCGCAATCCCGTGATGAGGCAGCCATCGTGACCGACCTGGTTCCGCTTGAACTCAATCCCGACCTCGATCTTGCCGATCTGCGCCGACGCTTTGTGCACGACGGGCACGTACGGGTCCGCCGCGTGTTTACACGTGGAGCGCCAGAACTTTACGATTACCTGTCAGGAAACGATGGCTGGATACAGCTCGTCAACCACGAAGCCGGCGCACACGAGATCGCCTGGCGAGATTGGCAGGCGCCAAATTCGCCAAGCCGCCTTACGCTGGAGCCTCAAATCTTTGCCAGGGCGAACCAGGAGTTTCAGTACAGCTATGCGGCACTACGCATTCCGACCATCGGGGAAAGGGAAGAAAATCAGGTCCTTAACGCGCTAGCCGATCTTATGCGCGATGACCCGATGCAAGCCCTGCTTGAAGGGATCACGACGCTTGCCGATCCGGTGTTCACCGATGGGCAGGTAACAGCCTATGGTCCCGGCGATTTTCTGACGGGGCATGACGACGATCTGGCGGGTTCCGGCCGAAAGGTAGCGTTCGTCCTGGGACTGACACCGCAATGGAGGTTCGAATGGGGCGGGTTATTGTTGTTTCATGATCTCGGAGGCACTGAATGCACCGGCCTGATCCCGCAGTTCAACACCCTCGATCTGTTCGCTATCCCCCGTTATCACAGTGTCTCCATGGTCACGCGCGCAGCGCCACGGCGCCGTTTCAGCGTTACCGGCTGGCTTTCTGTTGCCGAGTGAAGCGGGCTGGGTTCACACGGTCGTGGCGATAGAACTGCGCACCTTGATTTCGACCTCGACTATGCAATCCATGCGCTTGGCTTTCAGTTGCTTGGCAATTCGCGGGTCGAAATAATCGCGCAGGATTGGTGGCCGTTTGGCGGCAAAGTAGAACTCGGGGTCTGCAGAGACTTCATCGGTTGCCGTAAGGCGCAGTTCATCCTTGCGTGTGACTCGTTCAACCACGCACCATGCATGGGTTATCCCGGCGCTGCGCAGGGCATAGGCACGGTGATAGCCGTTCTGCAGCAGGACACGGCTGCCACTGCGGATACCGCTCAGAAAGTTTGAGCCGAACCCGACCGAGATGCCGAATAGTGCCGCTGCGGGGCCGGGCAGTTTGAGATGTGCGATTTCGGTCCCGCCTAAAAGCAAGGGGTCATGTTCGCGCAGGTCGCTGGATGGGGAAGCAAACTGGTAGCGGTTGGACGCAAGGCGCGTGATCCTGACGGGGGGCAGTTCGCGCTCGACCGGAAGGCAGAAGCGAAACAGATTGGCAGGCGCAGGCCGTTGACCCAGTTGGGCTGCTGCGGTCTGCAGATGCCCGCGCTCTATCTGAAGCTGTGAAACCACCAATTTGTCCAGTTCTACAAGTTCGAAACTGTATGGCAGGTTGTCGAACGAATTGCGGAACCAATCGTTTGCTTCAAGCGCCGAGGCCAATCTGGCCAGACGGCGATCGAAGGGCCGGCATTCGATCGTGTCTGCAATCCCCGCTTCTGTAGTTTCGAGGTCATAGTAGAAATCGTTGGCGGTGCGCCATTCGTCCGCAAGCATTCGCGGATTCAGCGCCTCGCCGCCAATTACCTTGGACTCGCAAAACGAGAGATAATCCCGCAAATGCGGTTGACCGAGCAGCCAGACCATGTCGCGGTAATCCGCCTGGGCGCCGTCCGCCCCCTGGCGTTGGCTGATTTTTCGCAGTGATGAAGACAAGTCGGTTTCCTGGCCGTGCAGTTGTGCAAGGACGGACCATACCGGCTGGGGCTTACAAAAGAGTAAGGGCGGGAGTGACCCCGCCCTTTGACCGTTGCGCTGCCGAAGCCAAATATTGGTTCAGCAGTAGCCCTTCGAACCGCGTGCGTTCGACTTGGACTTCTTGGCCTTCTTGATCTTGCTTGCCTTACCCTTGCTAGCCTTGGACTTGCTGCCGCCGCACGGAGGGGTTGGCGACGAACCGCAGCCACACTTGCTGCTGCCGCCGGCGCCGTAAACCTGTTCGAGTTCGTGTTGTTGCCCCTTAATTCCCGGACAGTTCCTCACTGGTTGATTGGGTGATGTATTCGCGCGGGGCGAGATAGCCAAGGGCGCGATGCGGGTGGACGGTGTTGTAGTGGTGGAACCAGC
>Ga0209815_1000302_pt1 | contig 37859 bp, 18 predicted proteins | sample CoawatmetaG00DNA_FD_187507 | JGI IMG/M metagenome (GOLD analysis project Ga0209815, IMG submission 187507) | Marine microbial communities from the West Antarctic Peninsula - Coastal water metaG002-DNA (SPAdes) (version 2) | ecosystem: Environmental > Aquatic > Marine > Coastal ...
CTAAACGCTGTAGTCGTTTACAGTATTCGTTAAAGCGATGTTCCTGTATAAGTGCAGTACCAACTCGTCCATCGCTGTATGGTTGAGCACTGTCATCTGGACCTGTGGGCAAATAGCTACTAGGGATTCGTAATCCTCTATATAATTTATTAGTGAAGTATTTTAAGTCATCAATCTCACCAAGGTTAGTTCCGCCTGGCAATGTCTCAACCTTAGATCCTCTTCCTTCTGCTGTTTGTGGAAAGAAGTAATCTTCATTAGTGCTTAGTGGATTATATGTAGTATCCATAATGCTTGATCCGCCGCCAGTTTGGCTTGGGATACGTCTCTGATGTATTTCGTTCTTAACACGCTCAACAAATGCCATAGCCATGTGTGCCGGCATGTTACCAACGTCTACATAGAACACACGGCGTTCTGGCGCACGTTGGATACGATAGATAATAATAGCGTCTTCAAGTAATTCTTTTTGCTTGAAAACTTTAAATATGTTTTCAAGAATACTGTTACCAAATGGCCAGTTAGCATCAAGACCTTCTGTTAGACTGCAATGCACAACGTGATTAGCGTCAACGGCTGTTTCGTTAATGCTTCTATCAAATCTACCTGTACTTGAACTTTGACTGCCGTAAGCGGTAGTTGACTGTATCTGTCCATTCTGTTTGTGATTTCCGTTTCTGTGATAATCATCACCAGATGTTAATTGGGTAGCTGTTAAATTTTCAAAATTAGGATTAATGTTCTTAATAACGTATTGCTCAGGTTTCTTGCCTTCGCTCTCATTAACAATAACCTTGTTGACATCAGTCATCTCAACCCAGGACCATTGGAATGTCTCTGGATCACGAATAAAAACTTGATCGCCGTATTTTAGTGTATTACGAAAGATTTTAAAAACACGTTTGTTAAATTCGTTTAAATTATTCCAATTAAGTAACTGTTTCTTAATGGTGTCAATTTCACTGTCGCTGGGTGCGTCACTCCATTGAATATCAAATGCTGTGCCGTTCTCTACGTTAACTTGTGTGCAGAACTCTGACAGGATATCTAATGCACTGTTGACTTCACTGTCAACATCCATGTTTTCATATTGGCTGTAGCGTTCAATACGGTTTGTGTGTCCAACGTAAACCTCTGGTAAGTGACTAGCATAGTTGCTATACTTTGCAGAAGCATCGGACGAGTTTGAGCCAGCATTAGTTAGCGGACTTAAATTTACTGTTTTAAAATGTTTTTTCCAGGACATGACTTATTATAGCACCTTTATGTTATTTAACCTAATTTAATTTAACTATATGCAATAGCATTTGACACTGTTCTCGCATTGTCCTCGCTCGAACGTCTAACTTGTTCAGTTAACTTCTGAAGTAACATATTATTAGTTTGCATCTCTACAGCAACATCAATCTTAGCGACCGTGAGCCTGTCATTACCGGCACCACCAGCAAGTGTATCGTCCCCAGAGCCGCCTGATATTTGTGATGTATCAGTGGATTGAACCGTTGTTGGGCGGACGGGTACTGTTAGTAATGGAGTATTTGGGGTTCCTACCGGATCTCCGTTAAACGGGGTGAGCTTTTTCAGTTCTAACAAGATTTTATCAAAGAAACTTTTCCCGAGCTCGCCCATCAGTTCAACCCCAAACTTTGCCATTGCAGCGGCTTCATCCCCGGGTCCTTTGATAACAAGGTTATCAAGTCTGCTAATTATACCATCTGGACCTTTCACTGCTGTGTCTATTCCTTTGCCGAAATCAACAAGTTTGCCTAAGACTGTATTAACTACCTTGGATTGCAATATTGTACTTGTTAATTTTTCTATATCAATCGCAAATGTATTGATTCCCGTTGCAATTTCGTTTATGTTCCTATCTAGATCAGTCATGCCTTTTTCATTTACGACAAGGCCAGCATCTGATCGAGCATTCTTAATAACTTCACCTCGCTGTTTTCTAAGGGTTTCTTCTAAGCCTACAGAGGCTCCTGCTATAGCGTCGAATGCGCCTAAAGAGGCACCTTGATTAAGATTTTGTTGATTCGCCAATTTTTTCGCCGCGGTTACTTGCTCTTGAGTTATAGTACTATAGGCTTGATCAAGTCTTCTGGCTACATCTCCTTTCTGCAAGGTGCCTGCCGCAACATCTCTTTGCATCCCTTTTATTTCTTCAAATAAGCCAGGAAGAGCAGAAGCCAACGCACCCATTTCTGCTGATATAGTACCTGCACCGCCTGTCGCGAAGATTTCCTGCATCATTTGCTCAGCCCCGGGGATTGCCAGTTTAAGATTTCCAAAAAGCTGTTCTGCTACAAGACGTGAGTCATAGCTCAAATCATTAAACGAACCTTGCAGCTTGATGTCAGCTTTTGCTGCTTTTATAGCTTCTCGTTGTTGCTCAATAGTTATGCCGTTATACTGCGACATTATTTTTTGTTGGGTTGTTAGTTCTAGGAAAGATTTTTGCAAATCTTTTGTGCTAAATTTGCTTATATCCGCACCGCCTCTAGCAAGGTCCCCCATAAATTCTGCTAGATATTGTCCTTGATCTTGGAAACTTATTCCCATCCGTAGAAGTTGTGCGCCAGCTTCTGCTCTAATCTCTTTGTTAGCTGCGGCAAATTGCTTGGCACCTTTGAGCGTGGTTCCTCCGAACATTGACAGAGCCCCGCCTGCTTTTTGTACAATGCCAGCCAACATTCCTAGTGTTAATCCAGAGCCGTGTGCGATATCTTGCATAGCTGAAAGACTATAACCAAAACTGCCACCTGACGCTAAAAGTTTCTCGTATGACTCGACATTTTTTGTCAATACTCCAGTTAAAACTCCGGCTGCACCTCCAAGTAATGCGCCTATACCAGGTAGCATACCAAGAACTTTTGAAGCTCCACCACCAAGACTAGCGATCATACCACTTGCAGTATTACTTTGACTTGCTAGCATCCCAAGACTAGAGAACACTGTTCCGGATGCACTAGCAAAATTTTCTCCTGCTTGTCTAGCTTTATCGCCTGCCTTACTAAAAGAATCAGCTGTTTGACTGGAAGATCTGCCTAATATTCCAATCCCGCTAGCAGTTTTAGTAGCGGAGGTGTTAACAGCATTTAACCCACTGGTGCCACCCCCACCGCCGCTACTGGCTTTTGATTGAGCTTGAATTGCTCCGAGGATTGCATTCAAGGTCGAGTCTTGAGCTGCATTTTCTGCGTTTACTACTCCAATTCCAGGTATGTCAACTGTAACTGCCAAATCTCTGATCCCCAATATGTACGCATATAAATACATGTGTACAGAAAATTATCTTGTACTGTATTTACCCTAGGAGATTACTCAAATTGAGCAAAGAAAACACAAATTTACCTGATATGCAAGATTTTCTATCGCAAACTCAGCAAGCACAACCAGAAAGCAATCCTCTAAGCAGTTATATGCGCACTCCGCAGATTTATTTTTCATTACCAAGCAAGGGAAAATACTACAGTGCTGGCGCTATTGATATGCCTATTAATGGTGAACTTCCAGTTTTAAGCATGAGCACCAAGGATGAACTTATTTTAAAATCACCAGACGCACTAATGAACGGACAGGCAGTTGTTGATGTTATAGAGCATTGTATTCCGAATATTAAGAATGCTTGGGAGATGCCTATTGTTGATTTAGACACTGCATTAATTAGTATTAGGATTGCTAGTTATGGCGAGCAAATGGGCTACTCAAGCACTTGCCCAGAATGCAATGAATTTAGTGAATATGAAATTGACCTTAGAAATTTCTTAGATGCTGAAATTAATTTAAACAAATACGAAGAAACTATTGGATTTAAAGATCTTAAGATTAAATTAAAACCGCAGTCTTTTAAAAGTTCAAACTCTACTAATTTAGAGGTGTTCGAACAACAACGTTTAATTAGTCTTGTTAATGATGAAAGCTTAAATTCTGAACAAAAACAGGATAAGTTTAACGAGATCTTTCAAAAGATGACTAGCCTAACTGTTAGGAATGTTATTGGCAGTATCGAATACGTATTATTGCCAGACGGCACACGAGTATCTGAGACTGGGTTTATTGATGACTTTATTACTAATAGTGACCGTGGAGTGTTCGCACAAATCGAAAAGCATCAAGCAATGATTAACGAGATGATGCCTAATAAAACAGTAAAGACTTCTTGTCCAGATTGCAATAAAGAATACGATACCCCATTTACGTTTGACCAATCAAATTTTTTCGCATTAGCCTCTTGACCTTGGCAAATGCCGAAATTATTAAAAAACTAGAAGGCATGGATCAAGAGGCCAAGACAATTAAGAAAAGACTATTTGAGTTATGCTGGTACATGCGTGGAGGAATATCGTTTACAGAGATCATGCAGATGGGTGTATCGGACATACCATTAATGAACGATGTAATTGAAAGTAATCTTGAAACTACAAAAAAGACAGGAATGCCGTTCTTTTAAGTGGGAGTGTCTGTGGGTATAAACTCACGTGGATCTAAACTAATGTTGTTAGTAACAACATGAGCTGAATCATTTTTATGATGACATGTTAATTTACTATCATACGTAAAATCAAAACCCATGTCAGATGCTACATTGCAAAATGCTAAAAAAGCACTTTCCAGTTCTACTCGTTTTCTTTTATCCATTAGTGTAAGTCCGGATCTCTGCCTAGTCTCTTGGTTCTAGGGGGATGCACTTCTAATACACAGTATTTTTCTTCTGGATCAGAATCTTTTAGCATCATTACTATTTCATTAGCTTCAGAATCAGAGCTAGCGTGTAACAATTCTTTTTCTTTAGCTACTACATAAGTTGTTGTCGTCATTAATTAATTACCTCCCACACTTGAAAAGTTGGTCAAGTATTTAAAACGTATCATAGACCATTATAGTACGTTTAATTTATTTGTCAACCAGAACTAAGAGATGAACTACGTTCATCCAACACTCACTGGCGTTCGTGTTGAATTTTATTTGATATTATATATTACATTAACCGGAAGTTTTCAGTCAGACGGAACCAACTTCATGGTTCCATCTTTTGAATTACATTAACCCTCGTTAACAGCCTTCATGGAAGTAGGTATTTTACACTACTCATTGGGCTCTGATCTTTCCCAACCTACATCGACATTGCTTTTTACAGCTATCCCTCGCTTCGTTCCTGTTGCTAAAGGGTTTTCATGAGTAATATGTGTTGTTTGAATGTCAGCAGAGCATTCTACGTCGAACCCAGGGTTCACAGAAACAACGTGTACGTGTGCAGGGAGCGCCTGCGTTTTCCACAATCCAAAGTAACCGATGGATCAATCTTATGTGCTGATGGTGAGGGTTCTGTGTGAGCCTGTTTAGTCTTGATTTGATTCGTTAATGACGTGCTGGCTTTGGTGGACTCTAACTCTTATTTGTCCATTGTACCATTCGTCGGATTCTAATACTTTGTGCCTAAACTGTTCTCTTGCTTCTACGTAACTACACTCTGCCTTGCTGTAACAATAGTAGAGTATTTCACGGGTAAAGCAGCTTTTGCCGAGTGCTTCGATGTCTGCCGTTAATTCGTTTGATGATCCATAATATGTTAACCAATCTGAATCTATTTTCTCTTTTATTTTTTTTCTTTTCTTTGTGCCATTCTTTAACTTAACTATACGATACTTGGTTTTTGCAAATTTTGCAAGTTTTTTTCCAATATATCTTTTGCCTGATTCTGTATTAGTAACGAGATACACAAACCCCACGCAATCTTTAGGAAGTTCTGCGATTTCGTTTAATGTTACGCCGTCAGACTTTATCCAATTTGTCATCGTCCTTTATATATCTTAGATGACTTTATAATTGTAGGTTTCTGAATCATTTGAGTTCTATTTCTTTTCTCCACTGATCTTTAAATCTACTAACAGATTTATTAGTAGAACATGCTGATTTACAAGTAGGGTTAGGAGTATCTGTGTCCCATGTTTTAGCTAATTCATTAATATCTGTAATAAAATTATGTCGTCTATCGCCTATCCAACAGCACGGACTTTGTCTTCCTTGAGCATCAATGTATGCGCTCTGTTCATGCAATACATGGCATTCAATTGGTCCATCGTCTAAAAGTGGCTCTTTCCAATCTGTAGGTTGTTGCAACCCTGGAACTGGAGTACGTTTTGATACTTTAGCACGAAACCAAGAAAACCCCATATCTCTGGCTATTTTCTCAACGGCATTAACCTGGTGTTGATTGTGGCGGTAGATTAACATATCCCAGTGTGCGCTGCCTCCAGCATTGATATATGCCTTGGCGTTGTTTATTAATTTTTCCCAGATAACATTAACACGGTATATAGAATTTGTATCTTCTAAGCCGTCAATACTAAACACTACGTAATCATTAGGGTTATTAAATAGTTTCCCTAACTTGCTCCACCAAGGAGTAGATTGCAATGCTCCATTAGTGTTCATGCCAAGTGTTATACTAGGATTAATATTACGAAAATAATTTAAAATATCCAGCGTATTTTTGCCAGCGGCTGGATCTCCGTAATTCCCACACATAAAAACCTTGTCTAAGTTAGCAATAGCATCATTATTAAAATGCTGTAATATCTGATCAATGTGTAAATGATTTTTTATGTCTTTATTAAAATCTGGATTAGTTTCTCGAGAACATAATGGGCATGCTGCTTGACAGACGTCAGTACTTTCTAAATGCAATACTTTTATTTCTCTGCTCATACCATCTCTACGTCAGTGTCGTAGCTAGTGAATCCATTTTCTTTAATAACCTTCATCAAGTTATTAACACGCCCAGCCAGTTCATCCTTGTGACTAACTAGCCATACACTCTTGTTTCTATCTCTTGCCATCTTTTTCAGTACTGCAAGGGCACTTTCTACTCCGCTTGCGTCCATTCCGCTGTCAACAACTTCGTCAATAAACAGTAAGTTGATAGGATGGTATAAACTTTCCCAAACATCCCTGAATGCCCAGCTCAAACTTAAAATTAAACGATTGCGTTCACCACGTGATAGGTTGTCAAAGTCCAAGTCTCTGCCTAACTCCTGTATTTCTACAGTTAAATCATTCATAAACTTAACACTGTGTGGTAATCCCATTTTGTTCAAGTAATAAGTGAGTCTAGTATTTAAGAACGCTAAGTTCTGATCAATAATACGTTTACGTATAAAGCTATCTTTATTTGTCAAGAGTTTCAATAAAAACTCCTGGTGATCCTGCATACTAGTTAAATCATTAATAGTATCCCAGGACACAACTTCAACGCCAGTATCTGACATCTCTTGAATTTGCTCATCGTATGGATCTTCTTGATTCTCACGTTGCTCTAGCTCTTTTTTAAGTGCGTCTAAACTAGTACGATGATTGTAAGCATCCTGTAATGTATCATAAAACACCACAGGCGCACTTCCAATTAATCCAATCTCTTGAATTACTGCAATATATTCTTGACGCTTTGTGTCATTGTCAACAACATGTGCTTCGGCATCTTGTTTCTGAGATATTTTGCTCTCGATAATGATCTGTTGTTTGTTATCATGGATATCTTGTCCACAAGTAAAGCATTTATGATCTTCAAGAAGTTGTAGCTCTTTATCTAACTTGGAAACTAATTTTTGCTGTTTGGAATCATCCATGTCCAAACTAGTAATCCAACGCTCTGCCTCTTGTAATGATTTTTGTTTAGTGTAAAATTCTTCTAATAACCCATGATTAGCTAGTTCAGACTCAATATCAACATGTCCAAGATCTTCAATGCCTGTCTTTAAGTTAGTAACATCTTCTTGACGCTTTAGCAGCCATAGTCGTTGTCTCTTCTTAGCACTCTCAATCTGCTCTTGAATCCTGATATTTGCGTCTTCAACTGCTTTAATACGAAACTCTTCTTGAGTAATAACGTCTTTAGTCTGTTTAGCAAGATCTTTAAGAGCATCTGCTTTCTCACTAAGCAAAGTAATACCTAACAACTGCTCTATAATAGCACGTTGATCGTTTGCTCCTAAACTTAGGAAAGGCTGGGTGTATGTGTTTAGAGCGACAAGGTGTTTAAACATATCATGGCTCATGCCAAGCATACGTTCAATCTCTTTCTGTGTTTCTCTACTGTCGCCCTGTTGGGACTCAGCACCTTCCTGTTCGTGATTAGCAATAAAGTATTTTAGGACGTTAGGTTTGCGCCCACGTTCAAGCCTATAACTAATACCACTAACTTCAAAATCAACAGTAACCATCATGCCTTTGCCGTTGGTTTTGTTAATTAAGTTATCTTTCTTAATGTTAGTTAAGGCTTGACCGTAAAGAGCATAACTGAGTGCGTTGATGATTGTGGTTTTACCCGTGCCATTTCTAGCGCCAGAGTCATCACCTCCTTGATCATAGTTAGCACCAAGCACTAACGTCAAGTCTTTACGGTCAAAGTCTACAGCCTGGGTCTGATTGCCCACGCTCATGAAGTTCTTTACTGATAATGCGTTTATTTTAAACATATTTTATTGTATTATAAATTCCTGTAAATGTCTAACATTAACTGTCTGTCATATTGAGCAGTTTCAAGTTGAGTTAAGTGGCTAGTTACTATGCTATCAACACTTTCAAAGTTTACTTCGCCATCAAACGATTGTGCATGTTCTTCAAGATCAGTCTTCTGAATTAAACTAAGCTCACGCAAGTTATACTGTGGGACGAACTGCTCTTTAATAAATGTTGCTTCTTCGTAACTAATGTCAACATCAATTTCAACACGACAATACATGTTAGATAGCAGTAAACGGTCTGTATCTTCAAGTATCTCACTGAGACGAAACTTTCTATACTTAGGAGCGTCCGGCCAGGGAATATAAACTGGATCCTTTCCCCAATCCAATATCATACACCCACGGTCATCATCGCCAACATCAGCATAGTTGTGCGGGAAAGCATTGCCAATGTATGTAATGTTCTTACTAGTTTGCCGTTTATGGAAATGACCAGTAAACACTGTCTCACATTTAAGATCATCACGCCGCAAATCACCAACATCAGGCATTTGCACCATAGCATTCATATAAAAACTAGGGAGTTCAAAGTGCCCAAACATATATTTGGCTTCGATCTTCTTAATCTGTTTATGCTCGTCACCAACTAGCCAGGGTGTAATGCAAACATCATCAACAGTTGTAATCTCATCAAACAGCCTAACGTTTTCATACTTCTTTGCCCAAACAACACTGTTCATCTCTCGAGTGTCACGGTAATGCTCGTCGTGGTTACCGGGTATAAAAATGATTTGGTCAAATGCCGCACTGAGTTTATCAATAGCTTGTACACTATAGTTTAGTGTTCCAATCTGAAGGCTAGCACGATTATTATGCCAATCACCCAAAAACACACAAGTTTCACAGTTTTGCTCTTTGCCAGTTTTAATAACAAATTCTACAAAATCTAAACAATCTTGGTTGTGTGTGCGGCTATTTGATTTTAATCCAAAGTGAATATCAGTAAAGAATATCGCTTTTTTAAATAGGTTCATTTTTTCTGTTTTACTTCTATTGTAGTTACTTTAGGAGGAGTTAATTTATCTAAATCTGCTAGAGCTTTCATCTTATCTTGATTTTCGCTCTGTCTAGTGTAACTTGGATTTAATCCATTGTGTTCTAGAATATCATCACGAATACGCTGGCCCTTTTTCTCAAGGTTTAATACTCGAGTAAAACTATTAGTCACAGCCGCAGTATAGTAAGCAAACGGGTTGTCACTCTTGCTTTCGTCAAACTGTAACCCAATGCGGCTTAACTGAAGTAATCCTGCTCCCTGCATTTCGTCGTTATAAGTGTATCCACGCCAGTTACTTCTGCTTGCATAACGTTCAACTAGTTTTATAAACATCATAGCAAGTTTATCTGTCATCCCGCCATGTGTTTTACTAAAGTTCCCGTTTTGCAATCCACCTTCCCAGTGACTCTTGCCTACACAAATTAATTCATTGTTCTCGTCAAACTTCCAGTGTTGGAACGGAGGAAAATTGCATTGTGTGTGATGATCAGCAACTGTCTTAGGTGTTTTCTTTCTACCTGGTTGCAACGGAACGTGATCAAACGTCATAATCCTAAAGATTAAGTCTGTCTTTGGAACTTTCTTCCAATCAATTAAAAATTCAGCTTGTTTCACTGACGTATTGCCGCTCATATAAGTTTCCTCATAATTGTTTCTAGCAACACGGTCTGCACGATTTCGTTTAGCCTGTGCGACAGTTCTAATATTAATGCGTTCAATATTGGGCAAAATAAGGTCAAATTGGTTGTGACTTTCATCAAGGTAACTACAATATTTTGTTTTGCTCTTGTGAATCTCTGATAGTATGTCTCGATTACTAAGATATTTACGCTTTCTCATACTGACTCCTTTAATATATGCTACTATTATATAGCCAATAAATACAAATAGCAATCTAGGAATGTAAGATATGGCTTTTAATTTTAATAATGTTATTAAAGCAGTCACTACTAATGTAACAGGCTCGAACTTTGGTGTGGGCAATATAGTTGAGCAAGGGCTTAACAAAGCTATTCCTGGCGACGGCGCAGTATCTAAAATAGCAAAAAGTTTTCTTGGTGCGCAAGCTAACCGTTTAATTAATAGTCACTTAAATCCTGGAGGCGAAAATAGTAGGAATACTGATGGTATAATTGCGGCTTCAAGATTTGGCAGTAACAATGATACTCGCGCACGACTAGCATTAAGTCCAGCAAGCGGGCCTATTTTATACAGAGATCCATCAAATAGTTTGTTGAGCCCTCTTGTTGAAACTGATGGTATAGTGTGGCCTTATACTCCCAACATAAACGTTTCATACAGCGCCGCATATACAGGGAACCAAACAGTTCATAATAACTATCAAAGTCAAAGCTATGGCCAAAGCACTGTAGAACAGATAACCTGTGTTGGCCAATTTACTGCCAATACTCAGCGTGAAGCTGCTTACTTACTAAGCGTGTTACATTTCTTAAAAAGTGCTACCAAGAGTTTCTTTGGGCAAGACACAAATCGCGGAACCCCACCGCCTGTACTTAGATTTAGCGCACATGGTCCTCATATGTTTAACAGTGTTCCGGTAGTAATTGCGAATACTAGTCAAGATTTTGAAGGACAGATTGATTACATTAATGCTCGTGTTGCAGTTGGCGACGGCGGTATTGATGCAACAACTAGAGTCCCTAGCTTAATTAACATAAACGTTACCTTGTTGCCAGTTGTCAGCAGAACTGCACAAACTAGATTTAGCCTCGAAAAATACGCTAGGGGTGGATTAATTGGCAAGGCGAGTGGCGAAGGAGGTATGCCATAATGGCTGTAGAATACAGACAAGATAGTCCATATGCACAGACAAGAATGCAAGGAACATTTTTAGACATTTATGAACCCAGACCTATTCCAAGTTATGCTGATGATGTTTTGTTTACTATTAATACAACATACCAGTATAGACCTGATCTTCTTGCATATGACTTGTACAAAAATGAAGGTCTGTGGTGGGTTTTTGCAGTTAGAAATCCTAATTCAATTGAAGATTCAATCTGGGATTTTCAGATAGGTAAGAAGATTTATATACCTAAACAGGATACTTTAACTACAGTACTGGGAATTTAACATGGCTCTTAGTGTCACATCTGTTAAAGACCTAGGATTTACTAGACAGTTTAAACTTTCTGATGGCAGAGTAGTACGAGAATCAGAACTAGCTGGGCTCGGGTTGGCTACACCACCAGCCCCTGCGCCTCTAGATGCTGATGTTTTTATCGAGCCCCCAATCGGCAGTTCAACGGCTACTAATTTTATATTATCTGCTGAAGAACTTAAAAGAAAGGTTAATGCTGCAAATAAAAACCAACCAAATTCTCAATCAAACATTGGGCAAACCAGCGAGACCTCTGGGCAAAATTCTCAACAGCCAGAGCCTGCAGCATCTGCTCAAAATTCTAGATTAACTAATCCTGCAAGTAATTTTCAAGAACCAGGAGCAACACCAGAAAATGTTCTAGGTTCTGGAGTTGCTGTTGCAACGATGAAAGCTGGTCAAAATGTTATAACTGCTAACGGAACAGCTAGAAATTCTAAATCTAGGAATGGCGGCGGGTTAAGTCCAAATTTTGAATCGATTAGTATTGATCCGCGACCAAACCAACTTAGTGAGTATGCCTCTCATACATACAATATTGCGCTTTATATGATGCAACCTGCTAATTATGTAAAGTTACTAAAAAACCCCAGCAGTGTAGCTCAGATTCCCAAACAACTAATTATGCGAAGTGGCGGAGTTGGTTTTGACGGTGGTGATAATTTTGATGTAGATTTTTTTATTGATAATCTACAAATGACTAACCTGGGGATTAGCCCCAACACTAGAACTACGAACACAAATGCTGTTAAAATTAGCTTTGAAATTACTGAACCAATGGGTGTAACACTTATTGAACGGTTAAAAAATGAAGCAAAAAATTCTCTCGGAGAAGGTGAAAACTATACAAATACTCCGTACTTGTTAGAGATTACCTTTAAAGGGTACAACGACTCGGGTGAAGAAATAATCGGAGCAATTAAGCCTAAGTACATTCCTATTAAACTAACGAACATAAATTTTAGAGTTGAATCTACTGGCACAGTATACAAAGTTAGGGCAATTCCTTTTCATCAAGACGTGCTTGGTTCGATATTCAGCACTATTCCTATTAATATACAAGTCAGTGCAGGTACAGTGAATGATATTTTTGGAGGAACTGCCCAACAATTTAAATATGAAACAGAGATTCTTGGCGATGAGTTTGGCTCAGCTGAATTTCAAGGCATAAAAACCCCGTTAGGAGACCCCAGTGCTGATTTATCTAAAGCAATTAACGATTACTTTGAATCACAAACAAGAGAAACTACTGACAAAGATGGCAAGAAAATAGCATCTAGTACCGATATTGCTGATAAGTGGAGTTTTGAAATTGCTCCAGAAATTAAGAACGCTAAGTTAGTTGGTTCAAAATTTGATGCTCTCAATACTCCACAAAAGAATAACGAGGTATACAAACAAGCTGCATCAAAGCTCAGAGGGCAAGTTAATCTAGATCCAACGACTAACTTATTTAGAATTAATGGTGCGACGGACGTAGTGGCATTAATAAATTATATTGTTGTAGCAAGTGATTACGTTGACGAAAATATCGACGCGGCTAACGGCATTGCTAATAATTCCCAACAGTCTTCAAGTAACGTGGCTATTAAATGGTTTAAAATTATACCACAGATTCAGGAATCTCTTGGCTGGGACCATAAAGCAGGAAGATATAAATTTCATATTAAATGGACTATAGCAGTTCACGGAATGTATTACAGTGATTTTCCCTGGGCTCCGAAGACTACGCCTAAAGGGCAAGGGGTACATAAAATATATGATTACATCTTTAGTGGTTTAAATACAGAGATTACTGATTTAATACTGCAATTTGATAATGCTTTTTATAACGCAAATACTATTGGCACTGGTATTCCTGCAGACAATCCAAAAGATAAATCTACCTGGGCACCTAAGACTAAATTTATAAACCAAAGCAAGCAGGGCCAAGGGATAATTAATGACACAACTGTTACGAAGAAACGAAGTAAAGATTTAATGTCTAACTTAATGTATGATGGTTATGATTTGATACAGCTTGATGTAGCTATCCTAGGAGATCCTGCTTTCTTACCAATTGGTGATGCATTTTTCCAACCACAGGGGAATCGTGATGCTATTTTTGTAGAACCTTTTTTACCAGACGATACTATTAACTATGACTTAACTCCGCCTTATGTCCAGATAAATTTAAAAACGCCATCAGACTATGATGAACTTACTGGACTTGTTGACCTTTCTGGTCAAGGAAAGTATACTACTAGTGAGTTTAGTGGTGTTTACCGGCTTACGTCATCTGAATCGACTTTTAGTGGAGGTATGTTTACTCAACGACTATATGGTTTTAGAGAAAAAATGCAACCTATTAATGGAAGAATAGGCAGAAGCTTAGAAAGCATCGAGCTTATAGACAGTAGAGATAATCAAGTTGGTGATTTAGCTGAAACATTGTTTAGTCTGCTGTTTGGCAAAGATCCAATAGGTACATTAATTAGCAAAGGATCTGCTGTATTATCTACAATAGGCGAAAGCGCAGTTACTGGATTTCAGGCTAATAGGATACAAAGATTGGCTGACGAAGCTGACCAAGGACAGTTTGCGGAAGGAATAGGCGATGAAGATGATACATTTAGCCAAATTCAAGACAACGGCAGAATTATCGATATCAGTGAAGTATCGACTATATTTGAGGAATAGTAATGGCAAGAAGTAGAGATTTTGCAAGTTCAGCTAAAGGTGGCGATGCCGACTTTAAAACTGAAGATATCCCCGGTATCAGGGAAGAAAAAGGCATTGTTATTGGTGTAGTTAAGGTTAATGCTCACCCTGCGAGCATGGGCAACCTAAGTGTATTCATTCCTACCTTTGCCGATGCAGGAATTGACAATGTTAAGTCGCAATGGCGCCAAGTTAGATATTGTACCCCTTTCTACAGCAGGACAGAAGTGCTAGGTTCTGGTGATAATACTATTGTAACAAAGAACACTGCTGGTATGGTTTATCCATGTCCAGATATTGGAACTAAAGTTTTATGCTTCTTTCCAGAAGGCAGAAACCAAGATGGATTTTGGTTTGCTTGTGCCCCTGACACTTATATGATGCAAAGTTTGCCTGAGCCTGCGCTTACGTCTAATATTACTACAGAGCCAGGACAGATTAGAGGAACTAAAGCACCAGGCGGCGAGTTTAACGACAACGATAACCGAACTGACGAGATAAAGAATTATTTAACTCCTAAAAGAGCCTTTGACTTTTATACACACAGTATACTAAAAACCCAGGGAATAGATCAAGACGAAATTCGCGGACTAACTAGCAGTAACTATATGCGAGAAACACCAAGTGAACTGTTTGGTATTACAACCAAAGGCCGTCGTGTTGCCCCTAACGGTGTTGATATTGCAGACAATACGGCTATTATTGGCAAGTTAAAAAGCAATACTGACTTAACTAAATCTGAGGCCGCAGCGGTTGAAGGCAAGTTTGCAAGAAAACATGGCCACAGTCTTGTAATGGACGACGGTGATATTGAGGGCAACAACAACTTAATACGATTTAAAACTGCTGGTGGTCATCAAATTTTAATGCATGACACGGAAGATATAATTTATATTGGAAACAGCAAGGGAACATCTTGGATTCAAATGGATGCAGAAGGTCAGCTTGACGTTTATAGTAGATCTAACATTAACCTGAGAAGTAGAAATATCAATATGCATGCTGATTCTAGTATTAAGATGTTTGCTGGAAACAATATTCAAATAGTAGCTGGGAATACCTTGCAATTAGAAGGCGGTAATCTAGCTCATATGTACAGTGACGGACAGGCACAAATGTACGGAGCCAAGAGCATTGACATTAAGAGTGGATCTGGTTTAAATATAGAAGGATCTAAGGTAGGAATTAAAGCTGGTGGAAACATGGACCTGGAAGCTGCTTGTTTAGCACTTAATGGCAAGGCTAGCGGCGCAAGAAACCAAAAAGCCGCAATTAAAAGTACTAAACCAGAAACTGTCCGTAACGGAAAGGGATTTTGGGAAGCTACTGAAACACTTAAAACTACTGTAGACAGAGTTCCTACTCACGAGCCATATTCTGAACATAAAACTACTACACAGGAATCATTATTGCGCTCTATTCAAATTGGCAATGTACCCACAAGTGGAACTGTTTTGCTTACAGCATTAAATCAAGCAGTTAAAACAGATGGCCCTGGGCTTAGCCTAATTAAATTATTACCAAACAGTGAAAATATTTTAGCATCAACTATTTTAAAACAAGCCGATATCAATGTTAATGTTGGAGACTTATCTAGTGATATAATTAAAAACCTAGCCGCCGCCACTGTAGAAAAAGCAGGCAGCGGAGGATTATTATCGTTTATTGATCCGATAACCAAGGCAGTTGGAAAATATGGCGCAGATGCAGTATCTCTAATTAATAATGGATTTGTTAGACCAGAAACGTTCTTTAACGGCGAGCTTGAAAATCCAAGAATGTGGACTAACAAATTAGGAATTGATGGGTTACAGTCTTTCCTTGGTGCTGGCAATATTCAAGAAGATTTGTTTTTAACAGATGTGGTTGACGATTATCAAAACGCAATATTTACTGGTGCTATTCAAGATGATGATGACGAAAGCACTATTGCTGGAATGGTTATGGTTGCCCGAGCTGCTAACGCAACAGTTGCAAGCGACTTTCGAGAAGGAAGAGTTATTGACCCCAAACCAATTATTGGAACAGTAAATATAACTAGTGCTGATGGTATGGTTAAAGAATTAGCATCATGGTTCCAAAAAGGAGTAGCTGCTGTTAGTATGGTAGGCACTACGGATAATTTGGGATATACAGATAAGTGGTATGACGATACTAGTAAAGATGACCTAGCACAGACTTGGTCTTAAAGGAGGAACAGCAATGGCGATGTACAGAGGGTTTAGTACCCTACAAGGAAACTTTTCATCTACTAAAGTAGTAGACACAGAGTTAGTTAAACGTGATTTGTTAAATTCCTTTGCTATACGCAAAGGCGAAAAAGTTGGAGTACCAGGATATGGTAGTGGGGTATTAGATTTAGTTATGGAACCACTAACAGAAGAGGTAAAAAACTTACTTCTTGAGGAAGTTACATCAACTATTGCACAAGATCCCCGTGTTGCTTTACAACAACTCGTTATTGAAGAGTATGAAAACGGATTACAAGCACAAATAAACTTATTATACGTACAATCTAACGAGAGCGAGAGCCTAATTATTAATTTTGACAGACAAGACGGCACAGTAAGCTAGCCTTTAATAGTAGTAGTTTATCACAGCAATAAATACGATTATAGGAAGGTGAATCTATGGCTAACACAACACGATCAAGCAATCTCTTTGCTACTGAAGACTGGACAAAAGTTTACGAATCATTCAAGGAAATTGACTTCCAGAGTTATGATTTCCAGACCATTCGTAAGAGCATGGTTGACTATCTGCGCAACTACTACCCAGAAGATTTTAATGATTATATTGAGTCTAGTGAGTATGTAGCACTTATTGATATGATTGCGTATGTAGCACAGAGTTTAAGTTTTAGAACAGACTTAAACGCCAGAGAAAACTTCCTTGAAACAGCAGAGCGTAGAGATAGTATTCTCCGCCTTGCTAAAATGCTTAACTACTTTCCTAAACGTAGTCAGATTTCACGAGGACTGCTTAAAATTGATAGTGTGTCTACAACTGAGATTATCCTAGATAGTAACAGTAATAACCTTGAAAATACAGAGATTTTTTGGGGCGATGAAACAAATCCAGACTTCCTAGAACAGTTTACTACTATTATGAACGCTAGCATGGTCAAGACACAGAGATTTGGCAATCCTTCTCTTAAAACTACAGTGGGCGGGATACAAATACAAGAATATAATATTAGTACAGTTCCTAACTCTATTCCAATTTACGATTTTAGAAACGATGTAAGTGGACAAGAGTTTTCTTTTGAAGTTGTTAACGGAACTTTCAGTGGAACAGATTATCTGTATGAAGTTGCTCCTAAACCGGGTAGCACTATTAATACAATCTATAGAAACGACACCCGCGGGTTTAACAGTATTAATACTGGATTCTTCTTTTACTTTAAACAAGGAACGTTGCAGACACTGGATTTTAATGTTGATGAAGCATTGCCAAACCGTGTTGTTGAAATTGACGTTAACGGAATTGATAATAACGATGTATGGTTGTATGAATTAGACAGCAATGGCAAAGAGGAAACCCTTTGGGCTAAAATTCCTGCTATTACTGGAAACAATGCTATCTTTAACAGTCTTAACAAAGACACTAAGACATTGTTTAGTGTACAGAGTCGCAGTGCAGATAGAATTAGCCTTGTATTTGGCGACGGAGTATTTTCAAATATCCCTAAAGGAAACTTTAGAGTTTACTTCCGTGTAGGCAACGGGTTTACATATAAAATTAGTCCACAGGACATGAATGCTGTTACATTAACTATTCCATACATAAGCCACAGTTCTCAAGTTGAAACACTTACGGTTAGCATGAGTTTAAAACAAACTGTAGCAAACTCTAGTGCAAGAGAAAACTTAAACGATGTTAAGGCCAGAGCACAACAACAATACTACACACAGGATCGTATGATTACTGGCGAAGACTATCAGATTTATCCTTTTACAAGTTTTAACAACATTATTAAAAGTAAAGCTGTTAACAGAACTAGTAGTGGAGTTAGCCGTTACTTGGATGTTAGAGATACGACTGGAAAGTATAGTTCAACTAACATCTTTGCAGAGGACGGCATCTTCTACAAAGAAGACACATTACCAACATTTAGTTTTACTTTTATTACCGACAGTGATATCAGCAACACGTTAGCAACACAAGTTGAGAGTGTGATTCAAGCAAACCCAATGTATCACTACTTCCTAAAAAATTACGGAAGGCTTGATATAACCAATCTAAGTATTACTTGGAATCAAACAACTATTGGCACAGGAGTTTGCACTGGATTTCTTAAAAATGCTACTCTAAATCCACAATCAATAGCAGGTTTTACCAGTAGTAACTTAAAATTCTTTAAAGAAGGAACTCTTGCTAAGTTTTCTGCTCCGGCAGGATATGTTTTTGATGTAAACAATAATTTAGTACTAGGCACAGTTGGTTCGCTTAACACTAAAAGTTATATTTGGGCTGGTTGCAGTAACGTTGTTGAAGACGGAGCTAACCTTGGTGCAGGAAATTTAGAAAGCGGAGTTGGGCCTGTAACGCTAAGTGAAGTTATTCCAAATACTGCTAAGTTAGATGAGATTATCTATCCTTGGAATACTAGTTTTACAAGTACTATCAGGCAGGCAATCATTGATAACATCAGTAACTATAAAACATTTGGCATTAGATACGATACAGACACACAAGAATGGGTTGTTATTTCAGGTGTTAATCTTAATCAAACAACTACATTTAACTTGCAACATGCTGGTGATTCGACCGGAACCAACCAAGACGCTAGTTGGTTGTTCTTGTTTACTAACGATGGCGAAACAACTACAGTTAAGCACAGAAGTTTAGAGTATATATTTGAAAGTTTCCTTGAAACACGTTTTTACTTTGACAAAGACTTAAAAATCTTTGATCCAAGATCAGGCAAAACTATTAAAGATAAAATCGTCATGCTTAAAGTTAACAGCCTGCCTGATTCCAATACAGCATTTGGTCAAGATTATATTATGAATGTTGATAGCACTGTAATTGAAGACGATGGATATATTTTAACAGAGCGTATTAAAGTAACGTTCCCAGATCAAGACAGTGACGGAGTTATTGATGACCCTGATGTGTTTAATGTGGTAGTAGCACCTGATACCTCAGAAAAAGTTGTTTTTTATAAGACATATTTAGATAACAGCGGATATACTAGATTTGAGCCAGTAGAAAGCACTAAAGTTGAAAGTGGATATACATCCTTAACTGATATTACCGCAGTTCAGAACACTTATGCTAGCGGACAGATATTTTATGCGTCTACTACTGGTAGTTTTTATATCTTGTCAATTAATAATGTTAACGTAAAAACGCTAACACAGACAACAGATTATATAACTAAGATCGGCAGAGATAACCTGTTGTTCCAGTATACACACAATAGTCCCAATGACAGGCGTATTGACCCGAGTCCAAGCAATATCATTGACTTGTTCTTGTTAACAAAAGTTTATGATGCTGACTTTAGAAACTGGATCACGGACTTAACAGGCTCAGTATCTAAGCCAGCTAAACCAAGCACCAGCGAATTAAGAGATGCTTACGGCGATCTAGAAAACTTTAAGAGTGTTAGTGACGCTATTGTATTCAATAGTATTAAATATCGACCATTATTTGGTGATAAGGCGGACACAGAATTGCAAGCAACGTTTAAGGTAGTAAAAAATACCGCAACACTAGTAAGTGACAATGAAATTAAAGCACGTATTGTTGAAGAAGTTAATAACTACTTTGCAATATCAAACTGGGACTTTGGCGACACGTTCTACTTTAGTGAACTTGGTGCTTATTTGCATAATGCATTAACTCCTAACGTTCTTAGTGTGATTATTGTTCCTAAGTCTAGCACCAGCGGATTTGGTAGTTTGTATCAAATCGCTAGTAACAGGAATGAGATTTTTATTAGTGCAGCAACAGTTAACGATATTGATATAATTGATGTTATTACTTCCGCTCAGTTACAAGCATCTGGAAATGTTGTAAATACTACTAGTGGCATTACAACCATTGAAAGTGTTAGTAGCACTGGTAGTTCTACAGCACTAGAGACAACGACAAATACTACAGGTACTACAACTGCATCAACAAGCAGTGCAAGTAGTTCAAGTAGCTCAAGTAGTGCGAGCAGTTCAAGTAGCTCAAGTAGCTCAAGCTCGTCTAGCAGTTCAAGTAGTTCAAGTTCCGGAGGCTATGGTTACTAATGGCAATAAGAAAAACACAACAGCTATTACCTGAAGTATTTCGCACTAGTAAAAACAAGAAATTTCTAAATGCTACCCTTGACCAATTAATTAGTGAAGACAACAAAATAAAAGTTAATGGATTTATTGGCAGAAAGAGTGCTGCAAATTTTCAGAAGGGAGACAACTATCTAGTTGAAACTTCAGCTTTTAGACAAAACTATCAACTTGAGCCTGGGGTAATTTACGAAGATGCGTCTGGTACAGTCCAGAGTGTTAGTAGTATTAACGATGCTTTAAGTACTATAAGGTATAACAACGGATCCACAGCAAACCAAGACACTCTTTATAGACAACAGTATTACAACTGGAGTGGATATGTTGACTTAGATAAGTTAATTAACTATGGTGAATATTTTTGGTTGCCAGGTGGACCGGACAGTGTGCAAGTTTTTGCAGATACTATTGATACAACTCAAGACTTTACTGTACTTAGAGAAGGAACAACATATGCACAAATTGAATACGACACTGTTGGTTATGACGAAGGTCCATTTGATGAAAGAACTTTATCAGTTGATACTGGAGGATTAAACTATAGGTTTGATGATTCTACTACTACCCCTAACCCAGTAATATATCTAGCTCGTGGCGGTGAATATACTTTTAAAGTCGATCAAGACGGCGTTCCTTTTTGGATACAGACAGAAATAGGAACATCTGGAGTAAGCAAAACACAGAAGAATATTAGTACCAGGGATATTTTTGGCACAGTTAACAACGGCGAAGATGATGGAATTATTACTTGGCGTGTCCCTCACACAGATGCCCAAGATAGATTTACAAGTATGACTGTTGACGCAGATGTTGATGTTGCGACAGACTTAGTATACACTAAAATACACAATCAATCACTAAGTGTTTTCCTAGCAGCCTACCCAACCGGTATTGACGGGTTAACTGAAATTAATGGAAAGACACTAGTGTTTGCTAACCAAAGTCTAGATGAAACAGATTGGGCAGGACTATCAGTTGCTGAGAGATACAGTGTTTTTAATATCACAGTTAGCAGCATCAATGATGTTGATACTATTGTTTTATCGTATCTTAAAGATATTACCTCTGGCAACAAAGTAAGAGTTAAGCAAGGCAACGTTTATGCTAACAAGCAATTATGGAAAAATGCATCTGGGCAACTTGAGTTAATTCCGCCTATTACTGCTAGCCAAACTGAATTCTTTTATCAAGACGGAAAAGATGCAAATAGATTTGGTAAAATTGTCCTTGTTGATCAAGGCGATAGTGCAGTTATTGATATTAATCAGGACGTTATCGGCAGGGAAACATACACTAGTCCTAACGGCGTAGCATTTACAAATGGCCTTAAAGTTGAATTTGATAACAGTGTTACCCCAGATACTTTTCAAAATACCGTTTTTTACGTAGAAGGTGTTGGTACTAGTATTAAATTAGTTTCTGAGACATCGTTGTCTACACCAGAAACATATGCTGTAACTGAAAATGAACCTTACGACTCTGAAAACTTTGATGTTGGTGGATTTGAAGCTTCATTAAACAGTCCTACGTTACAAGATTATATTGTTATTAACCGCGCAAGTTTGGATAACAATGCTTGGAGCCGCGGAAACAGGTGGTTCCACCGCTCTGTGCTTGCTGATACAGCAATTTATAATAAATTTACTTTAGTAATTAACGATACTGCTAGAGCAAAGCGTCCTATTATTGAATTTGATGCTGGCTTGCAACTCTTTAACACAGGAACCACTAGCCAAACTCCTGTTAGCGTAGTCGACACAGAAGAAACAGATGCGTTTAGTAATGTTAATGGAAAAACTGGATATTTTGCAGATGGTATTAATTTAACTCCGGGGGTAACTGTGTGTTTCAGTGCTGATCCAGATGTTAAGCAGAACATTTACCAAGTTAGCCTTATCGATCAAGATAGTAATTTAGCAACTGATCCAATTATTAACCTAACACAAATTGGCACAATTAAAGACGGTGACTGTTTGCTTAGTAATACGGGAACAACAAATCAAGGAAATTTGTTTTACTACACTAGCTTAACAGATACATGGACACTTGGACAACAAAAAACAAAAATTAACCAAGAGCCGTTGTTTGACGTATTTGATCCTCAATATGTTAGTTTTAGTGACACAACAAAATATCCAAGCTCAGGATTTATCGGAAGTAAATTATTCAGTTACAAGAGAAATACTAACAGTGGCGCAGACATAATTTTAGGCTTCGGGTTAAGTTATAGAAATATCAATAACGTTGGCGACATACTTTTTGAAAACAATTATGTTAACGACAAGTTTACATATACAAAAGCTAATGTCGGTGCTGTTGATGTCATCGTTAGAAGCGGGCACGTACACAAAAACAGTGAGCTTGCTGATTTAGTTACCAGAGAATTAAAGAATGGTTGGACAAAAGTATTAAGCGAAAGCAGACAATGGCAACAAGTTCAGTACACTGTTGATGCTGAGTTATTTAGTTTTGAGATTGGAGCCTATCCTAAAGTAGATAATGATCAAGTAACACTACAGGTATTTGTTAACGGAGACTTCCAACCTGCTAGCAATTATGTGCAACTAATAACCAATGAAAAATATTATGTTAGTTTTGTAACAGCGTTAGCACAAGAAGACGTTGTCCTTATTAGAGCTTACAGCGAAACAGTAAACCCATTAGGGTTTTATGAAACTCCTTCTAATCTTGAAAATAATGCTAACAATGACGACTTTAAAGAGTTAACTCTAGGACAGTTACGAAATCACTTTGTTCAACTTACTAGAGAGATACCAACATTAACTGGAACCAGTCTTGGCACAAGCAATGCAAGAGACCTAGACTATAAAAAGTATCCAGGAAAGATCCAACAGCATAGTGCTGGAGTAACACTTCCGCACTACCTTCTTGCTCAAGAAAATAATAGTTTAATTGAATCGTTACGATTTGGTATGGAAGAATATACTAGATTTAAAAATAGATTAATTGACAATATTAACCGACTTGACATTGACCTAAGAAGCCCAGCTACTGCACTAGACAACATCTTAGCATTTATGACTGGTGTAAAAACCAGCGATTTCCCATTTTACTATTCCGATATGTTACCCTGGGGAAGTCAAACAACTACAACAACGATTACACTTGATCAGACTACAGAGAAAGTATTTGAATTTACTACTCAGTTTGATTTAACAGAAATTAGTAATCGTGGCGTTCTTGTTTACATTACAAAAGACACTAATGTTAAAACTCAGCTTATACAAGGGCTTGATTATACGTTTGATTCTATCGAACCAGCAATTACTTTAAATTCATTAGTTGCTTTAGCAGTTGGTGATATTATTGAAATAGTTGAATACTCAAATACAGACGGTAGTTTTATCCCGCCTACCCCAACTAAGATGGGATTATATCCTAAGTTTAGACCTGCTATTACTCTTGATGACACTTACCAAACTGGAACTAGTACTGGGACTGGTCCGTTTAAAATTTATGCAACAGCAGACTCAAGATATTCACAAAGAGCACAAGGGGTTAGCGGATGGTTCTATCCATTGTACACAACAAACGCCGCGGCACAGGCGGCCGATGTAGGTAACGCAGCGCATGCTCATAGATTCGTAGGCAGTGACAGACTGTTCTATATGCCAAATTCTGCAGCGAACCACGGTGCTGTAAACACAGACGGTTATACAGAATATGAAAACTATACTCCGGTTATTCAAGGTCACGACGGTAGCCGCTGGGTTGCATACAAGGATCGTAGAGACGACATTATACTTGAATTTGAAAAACGTGTATACAATAATATAAAAACTCAATATGATGCACAAACCTTTGATATTGCTGAAGTAACTCCAGGGTACTTTAGAAGTTCATTTACGGACCTAGAACAGACCACGCAGATTCATACGCAATACATATCGAGTTGGGCAAACAAAAATGCATTAGATATTTCTACAAATACTGTGCATGATGCAAATAACTCTTTTACTTGGAATTATAGCGATGCTGTAGTTGCTGGTACTACCACTAGACTGCCTGGATTTTGGAGAGGGATTTATCATTGGATATACGATACAGAAACTCCACACTTAACTCCCTGGGAAATGCTTGGTATTTACGAGAAACCAGACTGGTGGGATGCAAGATACGGAGTCGCTCCTTATACTCGCGGTAACCGTGTTTTGTGGGAAGACTTAGAAGCAGGTAAAATTTACAATGGATCAGGAAGAGATGCAACGCATACTATCAATCTACTTCGCGTCCGCACTGGCTTAACAAATATGATCCCAACTAACGACCAGGGACAACTGCTTGCCCCTAATCAATACCTAACTCAAGGAGCAATTTCTACTAATACAGAAAGAAGCTGGAGAATTGGCGATTATGCTCCGGTAGAAGCTGCTTGGAGACGTAGCAGTGAAATGCCTTTTGCAATGCAAATTATTTCAGCATTAAAACGTCCAGCAAAGTACATGACACTGTTATGGGATACAAACCTAGTTGAGTACAACAAAGATTATGACCAAATACTTCAGCGTTACAAGAGTTACAGAGCTAGTATTGCAGCCTTTAGAGTCAACGGAGTAGTACAGACAAACTCTACTGTAGTTGATAGAGTGGAAGGTTACAATCAGTTTATTTCTAATTTCTTCCAATACACTAGTTTAAATCTTGTTGCATTAAGATCAACAATTCAAAATTTAAAACTTAAACTAATATATGCAGTAGGCGGATTTACAGACTTAACGTTGTCTAAGATGCTCATAGAGTCTTCTAGTCCTAGCAGTACTGGAAGCAATATCTTTATTCCAGACGAAAACATGAGCGTTTATCTTAATAAGAGTACACCGTTAGAAAGAGTATTCTACAGTGGTGTTAGCATTATTAAACGAGCCAATGGTTACGAGATTCGTGGATATGATACAAAAAATCCATTTTTTAAGATTGTTCCTAGTATCCGCAGCGACAAGAAAAGCATTATAACTGTTGGTAGTGCCAGCGCAGTAATCTACAGTGATAGCCTGAACTATATTACTAGTGTTCCTTACGGTACTGTAATTGCAAGTGTTCAACAAGTTTGCGATTTCCTAATTGCGTATGCAAGGTACTTAAAAGTAAAAGGCTTTACCTTTGACACTGTTAACAGTGACGGCAAAACTGTTGATTTTGAAAATACAGTTTCTGAATTCTTATTCTGGACACAACAAGGCTGGGGAAATAACTCAGTATTCGGCGCAAGTCCTGCATACAAAACTTTAGTAATTGACCGAGAGCTAACAACTCTAGATGATTTAAGTAAAACTGGATCACTTAAAAATACTGATAGCAAAGCAATCCGTCCTACACAGTATAACGTAGAAAGAATTGATAATAGAACTACTATTACTGTTGATGACAGCAAAGACTATTTGTATGCTGCTCAAGTTGATCCAATTCAATACGAGCATTATATTGTATTGGACAATACAACTATATTTAATGACATCATTTACCAGCCTGAACTAGGAAATAGACAGGCACGAGTAAAGTTCGTTGGATATAAATCAGGAAGTTGGAACGGTACGTTGCATGCTCCAGGATTTATTATTAACAAGAATGAGTTTAATGTTTGGACACAGAACACAGATTACAAAAAAGCAGACATAGTAACTCACAATAAAAAACTCTTTGTTGCTACAGATAACCACGAAGGTCAGTCTAAGTTTGATTTTAATAACTGGCGCCCAGTAGATAATATGAAAACTGGAATGTTGCCTAACATAACACAAAAAGTTGATAGATTTAATAAGTTTTATGACTTTAATGAAACTAACTTAGAAAATACTCTTGACCAAGCCGCTAAAGGACAGATTGGATTTAGAAAAAGAGATTATTTAGACCAACTTGGGTTAGATGATGTTAGCCAAGTTAAGTTTTATCAGGGAATGATTAAAACTAAAGGAACGCCCAACGTTATTGATAAGTTAATTGGTGCTAATTTAACTAACACGGTCTCCGGCACCAAAAGTCTAGATCAAGAAATTACCTTCTATGAAGAGTGGGGATTCCGGGTTGGCGAATACGGTAGTATTGACAGTAATCAAGTTATTGACCTTGTTATTGACGAAGCCCGTGTCCAAGAAAACCAAACAGTGGTTCAACTATTAGATAGCGGCGACACAGCAGACTCAGACTACTACACGTTTAAAAAGAAGGATATTTACAAGTTACCTAATAATTTTAGCAAAAATATTTTCTTTACTAGAGATGCAAATGTTAAGAAAACTGATATTGTTGGTGCTGGACATCCAAGACTAGATGACGTAAGTTATACACTGTTTGATCTAAACAACATTGCAGAACTTAACATTGACATTGATAAGATTGGACGCGGCACAACTATTTGGACAGCTAAAAACGACTTTGATTGGAACGTATACAGGGTTACAGAAGTAGGGGTAGAGATCAGTGAGGTGGCACAGGGCGCCAACGGATTTATTACGTTAACTGCTACAGCAAATCACGGCCTTGTTAAAAACGATATTGTCCTAATTAAGACAAACAATGAAGTTGTTAAGGGTTTTAAAACTGTTAGTAGCATTGACTCGCCGCGCACGTTTAATGTTAGCATTGGTAATGATGTTGAAATTGATGACATTACTAACCTAAGATTACCAATCTTTAAACTAGTAAGTTCACGTTTTCAAACCATAGCAAGCATTGCAGATACCACTCCACTTTTTGGATGGGACGAGGACGAAGTTGTATGGATTGACTATGATGAAAATCAACTTTGGGCAGCATTTAAAAAGCAAGAGCCGTGGGATTTTAACAAGTTAATTTTTAACATTGATAGTTCCGGCAGTGCTAATAACGGATCTAGTCTAGCAATATCAGACGACTCACTAAATGTTTTCTCTGGTGCTCCAAACCAAAATAATGGGGTTGTTCATCCATACCTTAGCGATGATGTAGGCATTTACAATCCTGGGTCTACATTAGCGCCAGCTACGATTGGAAATGATATATCTGGATTTGGCACAGCCAGTGTAGCAGGTAAGACGTGGGCAGCTTTTGGTGCTCCAAATAGCGTTAGTAGCGACGGACTTGTGATAGTATATCAAAGAGCATCTAATGGAATTTACGATTCAAAACAATGTTTAGGTATTGGGCCACACAGTAATAATTCACCTAAGTTTGGATTTAATTTAGCTATGAGCAAGGATGACAGATACTTGTTTGTCTCAGCACCTGGCGAAAATACTGTTTATTGCTATGCACAGAAAGTTATTGCTACAGTTGATGAAGAGGTACAAACTGTAACTGGAACTGCCAGTTCAACAACAGCCTTTACACTAACGTGGACACCAAGTAGTGTATACAGTCTTCATATTCTTGATGAAAATTCTAAAGAATATGTGCCATACAAAGATTACAATATTAATGGTGCAGTGCTAACATTTACTACTGCTCCTGCCAATGGACTAAAAGTTGTTGTAAGAGAAGGCACTCATTACGTGTTAGTAGATACTATTACTGGCAGTAGTTCAGCAACAGGTGATCAGTTTGGATTTAGCATTGATTGTGATACTGCTGGCGATACGCTGGTTGTTGGCGCACCGTATGCAGAAGTAACAAACTCAAGTTCAGCAAGTATTACTGATGCAGGTGAGGCTTATTTGTTCCACCACATTGCAGAAAAGTTTACTGCCAATGGAACAGTGTTTGCGTTCACCACAACAAATACACTACCTGAACAGTTTTATGTTGAAGTTGACGGGGTATTACAAACGCTTACTGATGGCGGCGATGTTGGCGGACTTGATACTGACAGTAGTACAAACCGCTACTCGGTTAGTAATAAAACAATAACATTTAGATATATTCCAGCAAGCGGTAGTATAGTTAAAGTATACACTGGCGTCTTTGCTGAGATACAACTACTAAATCAACTTAGTACTAGCAACGAACCAACAGACAGCGAAAACTTTGGTTTTGATGTAAGTATTGATGCATACGGTGCTATTGTTGCTGTTGGCGGACCAGGCGAAGATGAACTTAATCCTAATACAGGCTCGACAAGTATCTTTATTGACGAAGGGCTACGTTTTGGTAGTGTTACCACACAGAACTTAAACGTTGGTACGTTTGCCGTGCAAAACGACTCTGTGTTTATTGATGATTTTGAAGTAAGAATTACTTTAAACACTAGTGCTGATTCAACTGGATTAGTAGATGACATTAATAATTTAAATCTTACTACTATAGTTGCCGAAACAATTGGCACAACTAATTTGTTAATTACTGGCAGTGCTGGAGTTGCTAACAAAAAACTTAAAGTACGTCCTGGCACTGGAGATACGTTCCGGGCACGAGCAGAAGTAGAGCCATTTAAGTTTACACAAAAACTAAACCATCCACTGCTTGCAGAGAACGAAAACTTTGGTAGAGTGCTTGAATTTGACAAATATATTCCACTTGATTCTGTTAACGAGCAAAGATTAGTAATTAGTAGTGACCGTGCTAGTACACAACTACGTATGGGACTAGACCGCGACACAGATACAAATAGTGCAACACATGACGAGTTTACAACTACATTTGATGCTGATAGTACCAAATATATTGATAAAGTGTCACAAAGTGGGGCTGCTTACATATACGATTTGTTGGATAGCAGTGTAACTCCTGGGCTAGTACAAAGCATATCTAATCCACCTAAGTTTGCATTTGGACAACAGATGCAAAACACAAAGATTAATGAACTAGATCAGTTTGGAGGAAGTTTAGCAATTAATCGCGAAAAGTTATTTGTTGGTAGTCCTGCAGACAACGAGTGGCTAACAAACGCAGGTAGTTTTTACTACTTCCAAAACGCTACAGATACAAGTACATGGGAAAAGACCCGGGTGCAGACTCCTAAAGTAGATCCTGACGTTATTAACCGTATTGTGACATACGACAAAACTAATAACCAGATCATTGATTTTGTCGACACAGTTGATATATTTAAAAATAAACTGCCTGGCCTTGCTCAGCAAGAACTTGATTATATTCTACCAATTGACCCAGCGACATACAATATTAGCACAACTCGAAATAGTGTTACGTTCTCTGAAACAGGCGGATGGAACAATGAGAAACTTGGCAGAGTTTGGTGGGACTTATCTACTTGTAGAGTTATTGAATACGAACAAGGCGACATTGATTATCGCGTCCAACATTGGAACCAGTTCTTCCCAGGATCTAGTATTAACATTTACGAATGGGTAGAATCTGATGTATTGCCAAGTGAACACGTTAGTAGTGGATTATTAGGAACACCTAAGTTTCAAGACGATAGTAACTATTGTACTGCTCCGTATTATAATAGTATTACAAACTCAACTACAATACGGTATTATTACTGGGTAACTGATATTAACACGTTCCCGAGCGATGAGCGTAGACAACTTAGTACTGAGGGAGTTCGACAGCTTATTGAAAATCCTATTTCAACAGGAAGTAAGTACCTGAGTGTTGTAGCACCAAATACTGTTGTCCTTAATAACCTAACAAATAGTTTTTCAGATAAAAATACTGTACTTAGTATTAACTATGACGTTGTTAAAAACGAAGGAATAGTGCATTCAGAGTTTGACTTAGTCAGTGAAGGTGATCCTGGCCAAGTAATTCCTGCTAGAATACAAAGCAAGATTATTGACAGTTTAGCTGGTTCAGACGCAACTGGCGCTGTTGTTCCAGATCCAATCCTAAGTGTGGGCGATAAGTATGGCATCAGTATCCGTCCACGCCAGTCGTTGTTTACAGACAGACAACAAGCACTAAAGACATTTATTGATTACTGTAATAAAGTTTTCAAAACAACCCCTATTGCAAGACAGTATACCTTAGATACACTATTCCTAAGCGACCCTATACCAACAAAAGCTAGCGGTGCGTGGGATAAAAAGGTAGCAGACATAACTACAAGGGATTATTTAAACCTAGCAACTTTTAATATTGGATATAAAGTTTTAGTTGAATCTGATAGCACAGTTGCTGACGACTGGACTATTTACGAACTTAGAGAAACCAGCACTAGTATTAGATATTGGTTCCTACTTCGTGTACAGGCTTACAATACCGCCAAGTTTTGGGATTATATAACTTGGTATGCTACTGATTTTGATAGCACTACTATCCCAACTTACACAGTAGCAACTGAGACAGACTTATTGACGCTTATTGCTGCGGTGTCAGGAGAGACTGCCAAGGTGCGTAGTAATGATGACGGTAACTTTAGCTTCTTTAAACTAGGGGATACCGGCACTTGGCAAGAAGTTATTATTGAGAAAGGAACTGTTGAACTAAAGAGTACATTGTATGACTTTGCCAATGCAGCAAATGGTAGTTATATTGGATTTGACAGCGGTGTTTATGACTTTGAAAAGTTTGACAGAGTTCCACACCAGGAAGTTAGAAATATTGCAACAGCAATCTTTACTGACATCTTTAAAAATGAACTAGCAATTAAGCGTAACGATCTATTCTTTAGAATGACCGAGTTTGCAATGCAAGAGTTGCATGAAAGCAGCACAGACTGGATTGTAAAAACTAGTTTCTTAAAAGTGTTACATAAAGTTAGAAATTTAAACCAGTATCCAACCTACCAACTTGATAATTCAACATTTATTGAAGAGTATATTAATGAAGTAAAACCTTACCATACCACTATACGTGAGACGGTTGCAAAGTATGATGGTGATGATAAGTTCCAAGGCGATGTAACTGATTTTGACTTACATGCATTTTATGACAGTACTAATGGACATTTTAGGAAATACAGCGGTGACTACCAGGGAGACGATGTTTCTAGAAGTATCAGTGGCACAGTTGATTCCCCATGGTCAGACAACTATAGTTACTACTTAGATAGTGTTGTGTTACACAACGGAGGAACAGGATACACTGATAATCCAGTTATTACAGTTAGTGCCCCTGATCTAACAACAGGAACTCAAGCAGTTGTAACAGCGGTTACCAATGGTTCTACTATTATTCGTGTTACTGTTACTAATAAAGGCAGTGGATACACTAAAACTCCGACTATTACCAGTTCAGTTGACAGCAATGGCACTGGATTAGTATTGTTACCAAGGATTAAAAACGATCAAATTAGAGAGTTTGACACAACCATTAAATTTGATAGAATTTCATATAGCTCAACCGTTAAAGACTGGGCTGCATCTACAACGTATTCTCACTTAGATCTGATCTCTTACTATAATGCAAATACTAAAAAGCAAGACGTATATCAAGTTGATGTGACAGGCGGATTTACTAGTGGCACAACATTCACTGTTGAAGATACTACAGGCGCAGTTGCTCTTGTGGTATATGCTGACGCTAGTCTAGCAAGCTCAGCAGACAGAATTGCGGCATACTATGCTCCAACAGAAGGCATGGTTGGCGACGATTTATCTTTACTCCAATCAGGCACAGGATACGAAAGCAATAAAGTATCTGGAATAGGATTTGACAGAGAGCCAGGATTTGACGATGCAAGTTTTGATAATGTAGGGTTTGATGACTTTGAAATTGATATAAACGGACTAACAGTGTTAGGCGGTTCCAATGCACTTGACACTACTATCTCTAGCGTGTTTACAGATGCTGCACTTGGTACACGGCCAGAAGATATTAATATAGATGGCGGCGGCTTTGTTGACATATATGCAAGTCATGCTCCTGAAGAAGTAGTTCCTGGTATTGTATTTGATAATTTAGACATGGAAGTATACACTGATCCAAGTGATGATTTTGCTGGTGACGGAAATAGCTTTACTACAGTTTCTAGATCTTATACTGCTGACGGCATAGAAAAACAATTCTCATATGCTGGAACATCTCAGCGGGAACAAGTTGACTTCTTGATAGTATACGTTGGCGCGACTAGATCATATAACTTTACTGCTGATTTCGAACATAGGACAATAACGCTTAATACAGTTCCAACAGCTAACACCAATATCTACATTTATGGTTATGGAGTCACTGGTGAAAAAATTGTTTACGAAAAATCATTTATCGGAGATGGTAGCACTCTTGCATTTACTTTGGGTCTTAACTTTGACAGATTTAAACAAAGTTTGGTACTTAGAGATGGTGTAAATATTGAACACACTATTACTGAAGGATCAATTGGTAGATCTATACTTACAACTTCCGATGTTAGTAGTGACGGATCACTAATACATGTTATTATTAGTAGTAGGGATACAGACAAATCAGCGTTTACATTTGGAGAATCACAAGAGATTACGCTAGATGGCAGTTCTTTAGTTTATAGTTTAACAGACTCATTTGATCCAGGGTTTAGCAACGCAATAACTGGCAATGTAATTGTTGAACTAAACGGTCATAGATTGCGACCTGCTAATGCAGCACATTATATACTAGATGGGTCAACTACAGCATTTAGAACACCAGTAACTGCTGGAGAGACTGTAACAAACGTATCTACAGGAGATATTGCAGTTTCAAGGATTGATGCGGCAACAAATACTACATTTAATTTGCTTAATACCCAGGACTATACTATAACTAGTCAAGAAGATACTGACAGTACTCTGTTTTACAGAGTCAACTTATTAGATCCTCATAGTTTTTCAAATGATACACTAGTAGTGTCAGTTCGCAATGCTAACGAATACTTTATTGATAGTACTGCAAACACAATTAGACTAGATAGTAGTGTAAGTTTTAGTGCTAATGATAAACTTCGTGTTACTAGCTTTAATAACTATGATCCTCTCCGTATACAAACTAAAGTATACATTGGAAAAGGTTCAGAAGTTACACAAAGCATTGATCAGTTTGATCAAGTAGCATTCGATAGTGCCTCTTTTGACAGACTAGCAATAGGCGGCAATGCGGTAAGTAAATATGGAATGGATCGTGTTCCAACAGATACTGATAACTTGTGGATTACTTTAGATGGAGTAAGACTACATGCTGGCGAGTACGCCGTTAGTAATACTGGGAAGATTGACTTACTAAACCAAACAGTAGGCGCCGCAAGTGAAATTATTGTAACACACTTCAGTGAAAAAACTATTGAGCCTACTATTGGCTACAGAATGGTTAACAATATGTTAGGCAACTACGAGTACTTTAGGATATCAACAGATGGTGCTACTAAATTAACAACAGATGTTCTTCCAACAGATACTAAGATATATCTTAAAGATGCTAGTAAACTTCCTCAGCCAAGTACTGATTCTAAAATTCCAGGTGTAGTATATGTTGGTAATGAAAGAATTACATACTGGCAGATTAGTTACGAAGAAAACTATATTACTCAGGTTAGACGTGCTACAAATGGAACACGATTTGCTGGTATCCATAGGGCTGGAACAGAGGTATACGATACCACTAATGCACAGAAGTTGCCACAATCAAATACACATACACAGACATGGTATACAGTTGGCGCATCAACTGCCGCAAACGGATCTGGATTACAAAGCTCGTTGAGTTCAAATGCTAAGTTCCTTAAAGCTTCTGAAACGTTTGTTCCTAACTACCTGCAGGAATTAGAGAATCCAAAGTATTTGATAGATGGATATGTAGCAGAGTTTTATGTTGCAGATTTAGAATTATAGAATGAATAAATATAGTTAATAAGATGGAAAAATAATGGCAATCGTATTAAGAAGCAACCTAAGTGTTCCCCTAACCCACGCAGAATTGGACGGGAACTTTACTGACCTAAACAGTAGAACTACTGCGATAGAGGCAAACTACGTTAAAACCATCAACGGCGTAGCGGCTACTAGCAATGCAACTACACTTACTACAGTAAATATTACAGAAAATTCTGCAAATTTATACTATACAGATGCTAGAGCAAGAGCTGCACTTAGTGTAACAGGAGGCAACTTAGAATATAACAGTAGTACAGGCCTTATTACATTAACTGACCTTGAAATCCGAGATCAACTTAGCGCAACTACAGCAACAGGTGTTACTTATAATAGCTCTACAGGTGTTACTGCACTAGCAAGTATTCCCAATAGTAGTTTAGCTAAGAGTACTATTATATCTAAAGGCGACAGTGGGCAGACGGCAATTGATCTAGGAGATACATTAACATTTACAGGCGGTGAAGGAATTGATACCGCACAAAGCGGAGATACTTTAACTATTAGTGCAGAAAACGCTACAGCAAGCAATAAAGGTATTGCTAGTTTTAGTTCAAACCATTTTGGAGTTAGCAGTGGCGCAGTAACTATTAAAGCAGATGGTATTGACGACACACTTATTGATTTTGGTACAGGTACCAATCAAGTTAGTACAGCAGACGTTCCAGAACAAACAAATTTATATTATACAGATGCCCGTGTTTTAACTAAAATTAAAGCAACTAGCATTAATGAGCTCAGCGATGTTACACTAGGAACAACATCAAACAGTTTTGTATTAACCTTTGATGCATCTGTATCCAAGTTCATTGCGGCGGCAAACCCTGGTGCAGCCAGTGGTAACATTAACACAATAACAAACTTAGGTAGTGGAAAAAAAGTCTTCTCAAATGCTGTTAGTCTCGATCTAAGATTAAGAACCTTAACCGAAGGCAATGCTGTTACATTAACAGAAAACACCAATGACATCAATATTGCGGTTAGTGAAACTCCAACATTTACTAGTGTTGCTACTGCCGGAATTAATATTAATGGCAATGAAATTTTAACAACAAGATCTAACGAAAATTTAGAACTAAATCCAAGTGGCACTGGGGTAGTTCAAGTATTAAGTGCTATGACTGTTTCAGGAGCAATTACTGGTAATCTTACTGGTGATGTTACTACGACCGGTATTAATATTACTGCTAATAATATTACTACTACACGCACCAATGACAACTTAGTATTAATTACTAGTGGAACAGGTGTAGTTGAAGTCGATAGCAATATCGATATGAACAGTAATAAAATTGTTAATGTTACTGATCCAACCAGTTCTCAAGAGGCGGCTACTAAAGCATATGTAGATTCAGTAGCCTCTGCAATTAGTACAACATCAATTCAAGCTGGAAACAGTAATGTTGCAGTAGTAGATTCAGGCACTGGCAACGTAACCATCGAGGTTGATGGCACAGACAGAATTACAACTATCGCCGCAAGTACAACTACTGCAACTGGACATGGGTTAATTATTGGCGCCGCAAGTACTAGTGCCGCTGGTACAATTAAGTTTTTAGAGGGAACAAATAACGGAACAAACGGAGTAACGTTACAAGGTCCTGCAAGTACAGCAGATGTAACAGTTTTACTTCCGGCCGCAGCGGATACACTAGTTGGTAAAGCGACAACAGATACATTTACAAACAAGACGTTTGATCTTGGTGGAACAGGAAATAGTTTAACCGGGTCTTTAGCAGAGTTTAATTCAGCACTGCAAAGTGAAAGTTTTGTTTCTTTAACAGGGTCTGAGACCCTCACTAATAAGACTCTAACTACTCCTGTGCTTACAACCCCAATCGCAAATGCAGGTATACAACTTAAGAACGGCGCAACAAGTGCAGGATTTATTGAGTTTTTTGAAGACAGCGACAATGGAACTAACAAGGCTACGTTGATAGGTCCTGCTAGTACAGCAGATGTTACTATTACTTTACCAGCAACAACTGACACATTGGTTGCTCGTACAACTACAGACGTACTTACTAATAAAACACTTACAACTCCTGCGCTTACTACACCAACTGCAAACAATGGTATACTCCTTAAAAATGGATCCACAAGTGCTGGTTTCTTGAAGTTTTTTGAGGACTCAGATAATGGAACAAACGGTGTTACACTAATTGGACCTGCTTCAACTGCTGACGTTACTGTAACATTGCCAGCAGCAGCAGGTACTTTGCTTGGTACTGGTAACGCAGATGTAGGAGCATCAACTACCGCTGGCGGTGACGCAGACTTTGTCTTAATTGATGATGGCGGTGTTCTTAAGAGGATTTCACCTGAGAACTTGGGTATTGCAGGTAGTAGTCTTGGATTTGTACTTAGTTCATTTACTACTACTCCAGGATCAGAAGGAAACTTTGATTTAGCAAAAATACAAGCACAAACAGGCAGTGCTGAGACTGGGTTAACAGCAAGCGGTCTTGATGCATTTGGGGTTCAAACAGGTGCCAGTTCGGCTGTGTATGATCTAATGGATCCTAAATTCTCAGACAAGACAACAGATTACGGTTCAGGCGAATCACATGCAGGTGCATAAAGAGTGCCGAATGGTAGAGCATAAATAGTGTATAGGTATACAAGGTATATAGGAGATTAATTAAATGCCAACAGTATTACAATTTAGAAGAGGCACGACGAGTCAGAACAACTCGTTCACAGGAACGCTTAGTGAGATATCCGTTGATACAACGTTAGATACACTACGTCTCCATGACGGTAGTACTGCCGGCGGATTTGAGATGGTGCAGAAGGCCGCAACCCAAACATTAACAAACAAAACACTTACAACACCAGTGTTAACAACCCCAATTGCAAATGCAGGGGTACAACTTAAGAACGGGGCAACAAGTGCAGGGTTCTTACAATTTTTTGAAGATAGCGACAACGGAACAAACAAAGCTACACTAATTGGACCAGCATCAACTGCTGACGTTACTATTACACTTCCAGCTGTCGCTGGCACAGTTGCACTTGTTGGTTCATCTCTTCAACTCGCAGGCGGCACTATGTCAGGCGCCATTGCAATGGGAACAAGTAAGATAACAGGTGCAGGTGATCCTACATCGGCCCAAGACGTGGCCACTAAAGCATATGTAGACTCTGAAGTTACCGCAGTTACCCCGGTTATTTCCGCAGGTAACAGTAATGTTACAGTTACAGACAGTGGAACTGGACAGGTTGTAACAACAGTCGATGGTGTTGCTGAGGTAACGACAGTAGCTGCAAGCACAACATTTGGTGGTAACTTGGTTATTCCAAACGGTGGTACTATTGGTACTGCAAGTGATGCTGATTCTATTACTATTGCAGCCGCAGGCGCGGTTACAGTTAGTCAAGCATTAATAGTAACAGGCAACTTAACAGTTAACGGCACGACGACTACCCTTAATACTGCTGAAATGAAAGTTGAAGATATTAATATCGTACTAGCAGACGGTGCGGCAAACAGTGCCGCAGCAGACGGCGCTGGAATAACAATCGATGGTGCAGATGCTACCTTACTGTATGCACACTCAGGAACGAAGTTTGTAATGA
>Ga0209815_1000306_pt1 | contig 37383 bp, 31 predicted proteins | sample CoawatmetaG00DNA_FD_187507 | JGI IMG/M metagenome (GOLD analysis project Ga0209815, IMG submission 187507) | Marine microbial communities from the West Antarctic Peninsula - Coastal water metaG002-DNA (SPAdes) (version 2) | ecosystem: Environmental > Aquatic > Marine > Coastal ...
GTGTCACAACCAAGTCTATAAATCTTGTCTTTTTATCTAATATTCCCATTTTTAACCTATGTTACTAATAACTATTCATTAACTTAATTTTTCAACCCGTATAGTTGCCAATCGTTGATCTGACTGAGGCACATGTGCATAAGTTGTGTTTGCAGCTGATTTCTTTATTTCTGATTTTAATTTTTTTGTCCCACTACTTGCTACAATAACAATTGCATTACTGATTAATAAATTTGCGGTCTTTTCATCACCACCTGGTGTTGCATCATCTAGATATGAGAGAGAGGTATAACTTCCTGCGCCATCATCTAAAGATAAAACTAACTCGTAACCATTAGATGCATCGCCTTCTTGTTGTATTCTTATTGACACAGTTACTGAATACGTTCCAGTTGCAGCTAAAGTTAATTCGCCGGAGCTATTACTTGCTACGACATTTGTATTACTTATTATAGCTGTGTCATATGGCGTTGTGAGCGCTGCTGTTGATGATGCCGTTGGTACAACAGCTATTTCACCGCTAGCTGAATTAATTCCAAATATTGCAAGTGCTAGCGCGCCATCGTCTCCATCTGATCCGTTTGAACCAGCGATTCCTTTTGTCAAAGTCTGTGTAAGTGTATAATCTGACGTGACGCCCAGACTATTTTTGACTCTTACAACGTGTGCAATTGTTGCTGTTGTTGCTGACATACTAGAAGCATCAGCAATTGTTGCACTGCTTTGACCATTTGTTTGAGAAATGCTGCCGGCTGTTATACTCGAACCGTTTGCTGAAACAACGAACCAGCGACTATTAGAGCTTAAGCTGGTATGTACGTTTATCGCTGTTCCGTTCTCATGAACTTTTATTGTTGCACCTGATGCTGTGAAACTAGATACTGTTCCATCGCTAGCAGCAGGTAGTGTTACTGCCATGGGGTCTAGGGAAACTACGACACCTGAGCCTGCTGCACCATCATCACCATCATCACCATCTGAACCTGTTGTGCCTTTTTTAATTTTTTGAACAGTGAAGCTTCTTGTAATAGTTTGAGTGCCGGCTGCAGTTGTGACCTTTATTGGGACATTTACTAAAACACTACTAAAATCAGAACTGCTACCATCTTCGTGTTCAGCTAAGCCTGAGACCCTGAATTTTGCATCAGAACTATCAGTCGATATTGCTAATTTTAATCTAGTTGCTGATGCATTTGCAAAAGTGACATTATAAGATGTGTTACCTTCAGAAGCGGTATTTGCTTCTGTTAACGATGTACCATTGTCAGTAACGGCTGTTATACTATCTGAAGCTATCTTGTATGTATTGTTTGATGGATTTCCCGATTCATTGTGCCCTGCAAATGTTACGTTTGTGATTCCAACGTTAACATCTATTTTTGTAAATGCTTGTTGGGATATATCAGCATCTGCGAGATCATTACCATCATCTAACGCACCTCCCGTGTCATCAGTATTTACAGGAATCATCGATCGAGTAAAAGAAGCGTCAGGTGTCGTAAATCCGGCAGTACCACCATCACCTGTTGTGCCTTTTTTAATTTTTTGAACAGTGAAGCTTCTTGTAACTGTGGACGTTCCTGCATCTGTTGTATACTTTATCGGTATGTTTACCACAATACTATTAAAGTCTGTAGTACTAGCTTCATGTTCTGACAGTGTTGACACTTTTAATTTTGCATCAGAACTATCAGTCGACACTGCCAATGTTAATCGTGTTCCCGAGTTAGCAAAAGTGATATTATAAGCGCTAGCACCTTCAGAGGCAGAGTTTGCTTCTGTCAATTCTGTGCCATTATCAGTAAACGCTGTTATACTATCTGAAACTATTTTATATGTATTGTTCGCTGGGTTTCCTGTCTCGTTATGACCTGCAAATGTTACGTTTGTTGTCCCTACGCTTACATCTATTTTAGTAAAAGCTTGTTCAGGTATGTCTGCGTCGCTAAGATCGCCTCCATCATCAATCGCACCACCAGTATCATCAGTATCTACAGGAATAATTGATCGCGTGAAAGAAGCGCTTGGGGATGCGGAGGCTCCAGCTGTGGCTGATACAGTTATCTGGCCATTAGAACCTGAGACGATTGCGATATTTGAACCTGCAACAAGATAAGACACTCCTTGACGCGTATGATGGATCGATCCGCTAATTGTGGAATTAAATAAATCACTTTTTAAGCCTACTTGTAAAGTGTTTGGAAAGATCAGTTTATTAATTTTCCCACTAGGCTCTTTTACTACATAATATTCTTTTCTTTGCGCATCAGTTACTTTTTTATTTTTAAGTTTTTTACCCATTAAGACACAACCTCAACTGTATCGACAGTATAAGTTCTATTTGATACTGTGTTGTTATCAAAATAGGGCAACGAAGAAGTTGCGAACAAACTAATATTTGAACTCTGGAAGGATTGCTCAGAAGTTTGATCAACAGCATTAGATGATACAGCAACATACGAAATAGAGTTAGATTGATTCTTCAAAGAAGAATCATCTGAAACAATCAACTCTTCGACAAACTGAACTCTAATCGGGGACTGATTAGAGTTAGAAGCGTTCGAAAAAGAATCGCCTCTTGTAAGCTCACTTGATAAAAACTTTCCGTCGAACCCTTGTCTTATTGAATCTGCAATAAAACCGTAGTGTTTAGTACTATAGTAATACTTTGGTGAACCACCTAACTTAATAATACTTGATCCGCCCGATTGATATGAGTAATTTTGGCTACTACCGTATGAACCGTATGGTGAAGTTGTACTACTTCCATTTAAAATTGTTGAGTCGGTATAGACTCTTTTTACGTCTGCTAGACTAGTAAACGCTTGTATTTGATGGTACCAACTGTTTGCAGGCTGCTTTGGACCATCAATATTATCAATGGCTTTTATCGCAGCTGCTTTATCGCCTAAAAGGCTAAAAGAATTACCTAACGTAGTACTAAATCTGGAGTTAACTCTTCGCACTGGGTTATTGCCAATATTCCAAAGAAGTTGTACTGCATTTGTTGTATTTACATCAGGTGGCGGTGAGATTATTTTACCTATAGCATACCCTGTCACAAAATCTTCTGTTCCTGCAGGGGCTGTCTGGATGGCGAACATAAATTGATCACTTAAACTGCCTGTCATTTCGGTTCGCGTTGCAATCTGCCACTGATCAATGACTGGCTCGTTACCAATAGTCTCGTGAACCGCATTCGTTGTAAGATTTTGATTTAAGCCTTCATGGAATTCTTTATTATTTTTTACTTGAGACCCAAACATCTTAAGGCTACATGCTTTTACTTTCATTGAATTTGGAAAATTACCTGATACCCCTTTTGGAAACCTTAAGTCTCTAGGCATTGGATACTGCCAACCAAAAATTAATTTATCTTCAGGGAATATTAAGTAAGGAGCGTCAAAAGTAAGCTGTTCAAACGTCCGGACTGTGCTTACTGATGCTGACTGTGATACTATTAATGTTTCGCCAGAGTCAGCAAACTTTAAACCAGCTACCCCACTAAACAAAGCACGTGATGCGCCATCAAAACTTCGCTCTCTTGTCTGATTATCGTTATCTAGCCTGACGAACGATATTTTATTTAAATTCCCAGAAGGTTTTTCATTATGAACAATCGCAGATAATACTTTATTGTGGCCTGCTGCCATTCTAGATGAGAAGTTCATTGCACCTGTGACATCTATAATGTTATCAGCTTCAGCATCAGCAATTACGCTTACTGTGTGACCGTCCCTTAAAATGCCCGAGTCAAGAACGTCTTGTATCGTTATTCCTGAAGCATCTAGTCTGTCAGGTAACGTACTAGTGCTTGCTGTTACAATTAAGCTGTATTGCCCATATGTTACCAGCTCACGTGAATCGAAAATATTAGTTTCTACATTACTTCCAGAATCAAGTTTAACTAGTTTAGGGATAGGTTCAAAATATGTATTATCAAATCCTGCTGCAGCTAAAGTGCCAGGGGTTTTATGTGTATATTTATATTCATCAACTGTATTTTTTTTAGTATTCTGCCTCAATAAGAAGAATGTAGGCGTTATTACTTTAAGACGCCTATTATCATAAGATACACCTCCTGCAGTCGTATCCAGCGCAATTGTGGCAAAAGCATCAGCATCAGCAGCACTTCCCGGAGGGGTGGCTGAAGCAGCGGTTCTTGTTCCTGGAACCGCAAACGATATATCAAAATCTAATATTAGTTTTTCAAGAAGGAATGGTTTTGTAATACCTAACTCTTCTGCGGTTATGTGCTGACTTGATGTTGCGTGATACTTGGCAGCGTTAGGGAAACCGTAAGTAGATATTGGTAAGAATGCATGTTCAAAAGCTTTAGATGATTTAAGACTAAACTCACCTACCGCGCCGTTAACCATAGAATCTATTATTGGGCCAAAGCCGGCACAAGAGCCGGTTATGTTATCATGTAAATGCGCGTGTGCAGCGTTTTGGTTCGCATGATTTCCCCTGTTATCGCGAAGTGGTTGTCCTATTTCTTGCCAACGATTTAAATTAAAATTCCAATAAGTTAAAAGTACTTGTCCGTCATCATTAGAATTACCAGCTGCTGCTGCGGTCCCATTCCTTATCAGACCCGTTGAAATGACATCATCCGAAGCAGGATTCATTTCGTAATTAATGATTGTCTTTGAAGTAAGTCGTCGGCTAAAGCCCGGGTAGTTTTGTGGGCTTGTCCCAAATAAATAAAATGAGTTGTTGTCACCAGGAATTGTGACATTTTCATTAAAAGGTTTAATTTTTTGTTCATCAAAGAAGGGTTTGCCATTGTCAGATATATTAGCAATAGAAGAACCGGTTGATATTATTGCTGATACTTGATTAGGTGTCGCAATTGACTTATTTCGATGAAAAAGTGTTGCTGTATCGGCTATGTCCAGATAAGGATATGTTACTTTTTGATCTCTTGAAATTATATCAATGTGTGCTATAGCCCAATTAGGTAATTTGGTATTTGAAACGCTTGTTTGAATCAATCTAATATAAAAGGGTTCCTTAAAACCGGCAGAGTTAAAAACGTGCAAGTCAACCTTTACTTTCATTATTGGTCGTCGCTGTGTTTGGTTTGACGCACCAAAGCCAGATACCTCATTACCATCAACAATGTCATTAGTTACAATGTTAAGTGGCTGGTGAACAAAACGACCGCTACTATCAATTAAACTTGTCGAGGCTTCAGAAGAAATAAATTCCGGAATCATCGAGATCGTTTGCCAATTTAATGCATCTTTACTTACCTGCACAGATAAAGCATCTGATGCTCGGCCTTGATAAAGTTTTAATGTTGCTAGCGCTGAGTTATCAGCTCCTGTATTATAAGGTCCTTGAATTAGCGAAAAGATGAGTGTGGGTTTTGATACCTTGTTTTTTGTGCGTATCCAACGACCAGCAGAATCAGGGGTACCGTCTAAAACTAAAACACCTCGACTGACTATGTGTGAATCTTCTGACGCAAAAAGTTCTCTTTTCATTTTTACGCTTGTTGACGACGTCACCCATTTTTTGTCATCTACAGCTAATGTAAATACAGATGACACAGTATTTTTAAATTCAAAATCATCTGTTGTGCGGGTCCCGTATTTTACTGTGTGGGTATCATCAAAGATTGTGTTTGGTTTAACACCCTCTGTGCCCTGCCTGTTCATCCTGTGTATTGTCGGGTACTCTCCGGATCTATTATCGTTATCTTTGATTAATGTTCGAACAGGATTGCTTAAATATCCCGACCTATGAGCATTGTATCCTTTTCTATGATAGAGTGCAGTAACTGAAGTGGAAGTTAATTTTTTTGACCACAAGGCAAAGCCACCTACGTCTCCTTTTAAGTACCGCAGAGTGGAAGCAGTCGTTGGGCCCATACCCAAACCAACAAAAAATGACGAGCCTAGGTTCTCTGAGCCGGCATAGCTAGCTCCTGTGGCTGTGGTCTGGCTTGTTGTTAACACACCATCAACATAAATATTAATTCCGGCATGACCTTCGCTGCCATCGTATGTCACAACTACATGATGCCATGTATTAGCAACAACAACACCGTCTATTGAAGTTTTTGTAATGGCATGATTTGCTGACTCGTCAAACAATTGGAATGTTACTGCCCCGGCTGTGGATACAGTTGTAAAGTATTCTCTTGTGGATGTGGTAGCTGCTTTTCCAAAAAGACCGTGGATTTGTGAAAAATCTTTAAATCTCACCCAAATTGACGCGGAAAAAGGTTTATCATTATTGGCGCCATCTGTGAAGGAAAAAACGTCTGCATCAGCAACTCTAAACTGAGAAGCTGAGCCGTTAAAGTTGACAGAACTAAATGCTTGCTCGTAGCCTTGAGCTGAGATCCTATTTTTGCCTACCGACACTAAACTAGTTTCTACTATTGTATGATTAAAGCTAGAACCATCTTTGAGTGCTGTTGTACTATCAGGTTGAACCCACATTATTAAATTTTTAAAATCATTTTGAGTATAGCTTGCTTCAACTTTTGTTGAAGCGAACCTATCAGTTAGATTATAAATTCCTTTTTTTGTAATCTTAGGCATTATTTTTTTAAACCTCCGAAAGCAATTGAATCTGTACCTAGTGAATTGCTTTCACCAAATATTAACCCGCAAGTTGCAGATTTAAAACGAGAGCCTATTTCGCTCATTTTGTTTCTTGATCCTGATAGGAAGTTTTGCATATCAGCGTTGTTTTTAGCAAATACGTAGCTGCCTGTTATATAATTGACGGCTTCGGAAAAAGGTGATAAAACATACTGCGCGTTGTCATCAACATAACCCGGCAAAGGAAATAAAGTAGTACTAAGCGAATCTGGTGCACCCCTTGTTTTAAAACTAAACTTACTAAAAATAACGTCTTGCGCATCATCATATATTTCTTTTTGACTGGTTGTTCTTATTTCTATTTTACTCTGGATAGTTGATGTGCCTTTCTTATTTTGTTCAATCCCACCACCCATCATGTGACCGCTCGCGCCAAATAATCTAATGTCACTTGGTGACAGACTAGCTAAGGATTGTCTGACTTCAAAAACATCAATTGCCCCGTCATTTTTAGGGTGTGAAGGATCCAGGAATTGTTCATAATTACCTACCTGATTGTAAACAAAAGGATATGCGTAACTATTTTCTTGACTTTCGATATAGTTTTTCGGTATTAACTGGGAAAAATCTTTAACCGGGATTAATTTGTAATTTTCGTCAACTGTCTTATGAAACAAACCAAAACCGTAAGACTCTATATTCATATAATGATTAATTACATTACTTTTTTCATCTTCAAAAAAGCCTTCTGGTGATATTCTGATCATTGGGCGTATTACTTGCGATGAAAATTGTTTATAAGACTTTATATTCCTTCCTTTTCGGAAAGCATCAAAAGCGCGTATATCCATTTGCTCGTCGTTGTCGTCTAGACTAGAAGGCATAATCACACTAAGAATTCTTTTACCGCCAACACCGTTGTCTTCATAAGTTCTAAGTATAGGTTCTATTTCAGCAACTACTGCTTGCCCTAGGCGTTGGGTTGCTGGTGTGCTAACGCTGTCAGCAATTTCCTGTATTACATACGTCAACAATGAAGGAGAATAGCTTAAACCACTACTCGCTTTAGATGCCTGCCTATCTACAAAAATTGGTGATAATTTACTCATTTACTTACCTCAGTGCTTTTTTACTTTTGCAACAAACTGTGACAAAAATAAGTTTCCCGTATTACTGCTTCGTTGTATTGATTTCATGTATATCTCGTCGTAGAGGTATCTGAACCGGTTTCTTTCTAAGACATGAGACTCATAAATAAAGTTAACACCTAAAAAGTTAGTAGTCCTAGGCATCAAAGAATATAAAACGTCTGTGAATGAATTATCAATCCACTTAAATAACTCTCTATATTTTTGCAAATTTAAAGGTTCTAAGACATTGTTGAAATATACTTCACGAAGTTGTCTGGCATCCGGATAAGATTCACCAAATATTAAATTAGGGTTACCAAACGCATCTTCTAGTGATGATAAATCACTAAACATTCTTAAAACATTTTCATTAAGACCTTTCATTACAGACATATCAACAGAAAGCCTATTATCATCTAAGCTTTCTTCACTTGGCAATATTTCATGAATAGGCGCAATTGAGGAGAAGTAACCTTCTTTTATATTCTCTGCATCTTGGAAAGATCTAATTCTGACTTTTTCACGTGTATAATTAAGATCGAACTTATCAGACAGTATTTCAAAATCAACACGCAAATTCTTGAACACATTTTTATTTGTTTCAAAATTGCTACCTTCAAAATGAAAATTATTTTGGGAAAAATCAAATAATCTAATCTCACCTGATGAATTTGTTTCTGTTGTGGATTGTTTTGCGTCTGTTCGCAATATTAAACGTTCAAAAGAACCGGTCAATAAGTCTGTAAAGCTATAATTTATGTGAGGGTTATCAACACCGTAACTATCATAATTTTTTGCCCTTTCGTTAAATTCTTTTAAATCTGTGTCTTTAGAGAAGAACCTTGCGTTCGCAATACAACCATGAAAATTTGTTATTTTTGCGTTATCAATAACTGATGCACCGTTTAAGAATAAATTGGCGCCGCCAGGGTTTTGCAAAGACTGACTTCCAATAACTAAAAAGCTACCAGATGTGTTAAATCCACTTACATTTTTAAAAACAGAATCACTATTTTCTTCAAAAAATGACGCAGTGTAATACTGTGATATTACATCACCATTGAGTTGCTTTGCTGCTCTTAAAAAGAAAGAACTAGTACCTGTCAAATCTAAATCATGAGAATTCTTCTTACCAAATGAAACATACCACGTGTCTTTATCAAAAACGTTTAACCCTGTTAAGTGAAGCATATTAGTTGTTGTTTTTGATGTACTATCTTTAAAATAAAGTCTTAAATAATCATTACTGGCAACTAGATTAATAATTGCTGATTCTGCTGAACTAGGATTACTAGTACCTGTCGTGTGAAGCCTGATTAAACTTTCAGGGGTATTTCGATATCCAGACTCCCAGTCATAAAGTGCCTCGTATGTAAAACTCCCTGAGGTAAAAAGACCGTCTGAAGGTGACGAGCTTATGCCATGAAAAAAGTTATTATTTCGCTTTTCAAAACCGGATCCGCCGGAAAAAGCTGAACCCGTTACATTATTAGCTCCCGCAGACACTTCATTCGGTGCTAGCTGATTTCCAGCCGGTCCTATGTTGTCTTGAGTTAATAATACTGTGTTTGAGATTGCTATAGCAGCTACTTGTATTCCAGTTGTGGAATTGATTATGGCAGCTATTGCTGTTGCGATCTCAGACCCAGGAGCATTTGCAACTGTATTTGTTGCCATCACTGCCAAGCCTGGAACCGCAGCTGCATAAACACCTGCGTTTTTTAGAGTAAAAGTTGTAGCAGTACCTGTAAAATCTACAATTGTTACTGTATCACCATCTGCAAGCAAGCCTGTTGTAGTTGCTGAAGTACCTATTGTGATTGTTGTTGTGGCTTTTGAGGTTCTAATTTTTGGGTGCCCTACCTGGATTCTGCTACCAGATAAAAAACTTGTTTTTATCTTTGGTATTTCAACATCTACAGGATACCCTTGTGTGTCTACACTCGTTGTTTTTTTGTTATGAGAACCGGTAAAACTTAAAAACTTATAAACGTCCCGTTTAAGTTCCCTTGACGCATCTAAACTTTTAATTTTTGAACCACCAAATTCTCTAAAAGTTAGTATGTTATCAGGCTCAATACCCGCTGAACGGAAGGGGCTTTTAAGTGCCTCCAAAGTACCTCTACTTAAATTTGTTCTTGGGGCAGCACTTATAATTCTACGCCAGATTAGATTTTTAATCTCAATTAAACTTTTAGCTGATTTACTACCTGCGTCTGTTAAGTTTATCCCCTCAAAGACTTGTTCAAGTTGCCCGGAGGAAAATATGTCTGGTAAAGTTACGTTAAGGATTTTTGCCTTTTCTTCAAGTAGTGGATCGGGTGTAGTGTCAAAATCATCGTAATCTGTGATCCTATAACTAGTTACTGAGTCTATCAAAAGCTTGAGTTCGTCAAAATATTTAGAATAGCTTAATAATAACTTTATCAACAATTGTAACTCCGGTATTTCAGATATATTTTTACCCGGATGATTAGAACTAAACGTTTCAAAGTTGTTTTCTAGCCTTGCCAACTCTTCTTCATAGTCTCTAAAATCAGTTGCGCTTTGAAAATAATGCCTAGGCACTAGTTTTGTTATTAAATTTGGATTATAATCGTCATATAGTGATGCAGTCGTTAAAAGATTAGCGTTCAAAGCTGTGACGCTGGGGAATGATGGAAATAACACCGGACTTCTATTAATATCTTCTGCAGTTACTGGAACATCAGAACCTGTAAGCCTATCATTTACAGTAAAATTAGTTATAACTGAGTGTAGTGAATTACCTGATGCATCTAATAAAATATTGTTTCCAGTATAGATACCGTACGGTTCATTAAATCGATAGTGGAGTTTTAAAGAATTGTCGTCGTCTGATCGATAAAACGTTTTTCTTTTTCTTTTCTTAACATCTTTGATTGGATCTACAGCATGAAAATATTTTATCTCATCGATAGAACCTGAGAAAGTTTGCTTATTTGTAAATATGTCTGCACCCAAACGTATTGATTGGCCGACACCTAACGTGAGATCTGAGTTATTATAGTTTAAGTTTTTAAAATATGTTTCTTGACTTGACGAATGAATATTATCATTAATCAATAATTTTGCACGTTGATCGCCTACAAGATCATACATTGCATAAATATGAGAAAAAGATCCCTTCTCCAAAGAACCACTAACTATTGCGTAATTTGAACCTGATGTGATAGCAAAATGAACTTCGCAAGAATTAGTTGAGTTGCTACTTGACAGCGCTAATGTAAAATTATTTGCCAAGCTTCCAAACTTTTGTATTACAACTTGATTATCATTGATCTGCTCAGGCACTTTTATAAAAAAGTCCACAGAAAAAGGAGAAAATCTTGGATCTAGAACCGGTTGACCGGTTGTCTTATCTGATATTTGGGCTATTGACGCGCCGGATTTGTCAACTACGCTTATCTGAGTTCCGTTAGATAATGATTCGCCAACCTGGGTTCCGGAAAAATTTAAGTATCCAACGTTTTTTGGAAATTTTTCTAAAACGTAACGCTCAAAACCTGTCAAATCATCTTCATATGATTCTATAGACTTAAGACTTTTTTCAAAAGGATAAAAGTTAACAATTTTGTCAAAAGACTCGTTAACATTAGCAACAGCAGAATTAAAAAAAGTATGATTTTCAAACTTTGACCAGTCAATCTTTAATTGCTGTGTCGATACTATACTTTTTTTGTCGCCATACCTGAAGGAGGCAGTGCTTTCAATATTAGTATTCTTTAAAAAGCTATTTTTACTAATATTAGATGATTTAGGATTTTGAATATACCCGGATGCTTTTGATTCGCTTCGGTATATTTTTGGCTTAAAAAGTCGACCTTTTTGATTGTCTAGCAAGTTCTTTTTTGACATTTGTTATACCACCCTGAACTTAGATGCTGCATCTTTCACCACTGTGTCTTTTCCATTTCTTCTTATAAGAAAGTCGAAAGAATACATTCGACCGACAGGCAAAGAGTCTGTATGGAAAGTAAAAAACATACCATTGCTATCAGTTGAGAGTCTGGTTGAATTGAGAGTTTTATCAAAGTCTATTAATATCTTTCCATCGTTTACGTCTCTAACTCGATAATACATTTCTGCAAATATCTGACTTTTCTTTTCATAGGGTGTGCGTACAAAAGTAATGTTACGGTCCCTGTTTTCTGCAAAAACTCTAATATTTACAATTTCACCAGATCGATATTCATCATTAACATTTAGCACTGTCACTAATAGATTGTTTTGATTTTTTAAATCGCCAAATGATCTGTCTTCTTTTTTAATGGTTAATGAAGCAGACAGATATGCAACTGTTTCTTGGGAATTCGACCACACTTCGTTGAATGTAACTGAACCTGTTATGTTTGCCTCATTATACAAGATAGTATCAAAACTAGAAACGGCAAAAGAGGCACTATACACACCTTCTTGGCGATGCCTGCCTAAGAGTGCTTGCGAAACGTTATAAGTCTTTTTAAAGCTACCACTCTCTATTTTTAAAATCATGCAATTTTCACCAGTAAGTGTAGTGCCGGCAGCGCCACTAATTATATTTGCTGATTCGCCGTAATGATAATTTCTCAAGTATGCTGATGATGTTACATTAAAAATAAAATCAGAATGTCGATCTGTTTGGCTGTCATCAAACCTAACAATCATTTTCGGTCGTAGTGATGCAATCTGTACATTTCTAGATGCAAACCTTTTTACAAAATATGATCGTTTATTCTTTTCAAAGCTACCTGATAATCCAATCAAAAAACCATAGTCTGGAATTTGACCTGAGACTGTCCCAGATACAATCTTTGTTACGTCTATTAAAAGGTCTTCCCGCCCTGTTTCAAAAGTTTGCGTTGGCGATAAAGATACTGTTGATGTTCCGGCTGGACCTGCCAAAGAACCGCTTACGTAAACATCAATATTGCTAGCACCTAGGGATCCTGATGCTAGTGCGCCAGGTTGATTCCATTTAATAGCTTCACCACCTGCAATCGAAGCAGTAATATAATTTGAACTCATAACGTCAGAATAGCTTACTACGTCAAAACCTGTGCCTTCATCAAATTCTTGACCTAATGGAAACAATATTGCTGTGAAATTACTAGGTACTGTCTGCCCACCATAGACGTCATGAAGTTTTATCTCGCACTTAAAGGAACTATCGTTAATATCAATTGTTCCGGCTGTATCCATTTTCTGGATTTCTTTAACAGGAAACTTTATAAGTAATCGGCTTAATTCTATCTGGTTTTTACTATCACCTAACTGATTTTCATCATACAGTTTAAAAAGATCTAAAGTGCCTGCATTACCTACGTTAGCATCTGTCGCCCTAAAACTATTATTGATAATTTTATTAGTTACGTACGTGTCTTTTGAAGCTGTTAAAATTCTATACATTATACCACCTGCCCAACAATGTCGTCATTTGGGTATTTTAGTTCAAATATACCTCCACTTGGTGGGAATATAAAACCTCTGTCTAAATTTTGTTTAGCATTAAAATCTACATTGTTATATGCGTTACCATCAATTATTCCTGATTTCCCTACAACATTCAAAGATAATACTGTCACAACCCCTGGGACGTTTAATATTAAGTTTTCAATTTCACCAATTATAATGGGTTTATTTATTTGTGTATTTTTAATTTTAAAATATTTTTTTAGCTTGCCGGCGATACTAGCCAATACAACTTCTTGCCGAAATCCTTTTTCCACTGTTATACTATGATTAACACCTATGTTTACAACAACAGCATCAAGAATATCAATTGCGTCTGATACTAGTCTAAAATGATTTAAATACTTTGCTAAATTTTGTTTAAGCGTGTCGCTAGAAACTGTTAGCTTATTCAATGCATTTCTAGAAATTACATAAAGTTCTGCACCTCTAGGGTTTCTAGGGTTGTCTGAAACTGCTACTCGGAAGACTCTTCCAAAATTAGACGGCATTGAATACACTCTTGCGATCAGATCTTCACGTGTCACAATTCTGTTCTGGGAACTCCTATTGAATATTGCTACGTTTCTCATTTCGTCTAATGTCGGCTCGTCTTCACCACCCGATGCTATGCGCTTATTAAACACAGTCAAAGAAGCACGGACCTGTGATTCTGTTGAAGCTGGTGTACTAGTTTGAAAACTTGTGATTAAAATATCGACTGAATTGATTGCACCTGCTGAAACATTGTGTGATAAACCACCGCCATGCCTGTAGTTAATTGTTAGTGTCGTGTTTCTAGGGGATATACCTAGCGTTTGTGTCGTCAAAAAGCTGTTTGGGTCAATTGTTACTGTTGTAAATACTTTTCTATCACCAAATAGCTTGATTGCATGTTCACTAGGATCCGGAATAACATCTTCATCAAAATTAGATTCGTCACCAGAACCAAAACGAAGTGTTGTTTTTCCCGTATTAATACTTCTTGTCTTAATAAATCTTTTAGGTGCATGAAGTAGTTCCAATCTCGATGACACTTCGCTAGTGTCATATCGATGATTATCTAATGCTTTGAAAACTGTGTCCTGTGTAAGATTGTCTACCTCATGATAAGCGTCACCTAGCGTATCTGTAACTGAAATAATTTCGTTTACATTAGCTTCAGATAGAACTACTCTTCTAAAAGGTACTAACTTATCTTCAATTGCAAAAGTCTCAGTTTTTATTTTAGCACTTGAAACAATTGCTACTCTGGTTAAAATATAGCTTGCAATTGCGCCGCCTGAAATAACTCCAGCTGTTTGTTTTGCGACCAGATTATTGGCTTCGTCCTTATCAGAAAAATTAACATCTTCTAGAAGATAAAATCTAATGCCTGATGCTGATGAAAAAATAGAATTTTTCTTAATTGTAGGTAGTGAATTTGGAACAGGAACGTATGCACCTGTTGCGTCTAATATTGCCGGTACTACAATACTTACTGTTACTTCTGCGTACGCAGGTGATGCTGAGGGTATCTTTACGCCGGCTTCGCGTACCAACCTTTCTAAATTACCTCGCTCTACAGCAGTTTCAATACTGTTTTCATTGAATTGATGATCTAAATAGTAAGTTAATACATCACCAACGTAGGCACCCAGGTCTAATAGCATTCCGCCCATACTTGCATCAGAAAAGTCAACAACATTGTCACTAAAGTGAGTCAACATATGCATTCGTAATTCATTTCTTAGCGACTTAAAGTCCTTATTAGAATAACTTACTTCTTTCTGTTTTTGAACTTCTTTTTTAATATTTCTTGCCAATTTCAACCTCCAACTATTAAATCAACTTCTAAAGCAAGTTTTGGGGACTTAAATCTAGGTATTGTGTAGTTAATTCTGACTCTGACTTTTGCCAGACCAATTCTATTTAGATCATTTTTTTCATTTATGTCTACCGGCTGAGCCGACACACTATTAATACTTATACTTGGTATATACTTATTTGCTGCAGTTATAATTGCTTCAGCCACAATATTTTCAAAATCTGGATTATTACTATACTCAAATAAGATAGAATTTAAATTAGCACCAAAATTAAACATTCCCAATCTTTCACCGTTGTTTGTCATAACCAAGTTTCTAAAGTTATCAGAAAGCTGCTTTACAGGATTAGTGTGCATCGAAAATATATCATCGCCTTCCGCAAGAGGTGTTTTAAAGCCGATCGGGCGATCTACTGTCTTCTTTGCGACAAAGCGTCGGTCGTCTCTTCGAAAACCGCTACTCTTAAATTTAAACTGTGAATGTCCCATAATAGCCTCTTTTCTCTATAAGTATCATTAGATATATATTCTTTTGTTTAAATTTGTTGTCATGTTAATTTTAAAAGGTTTATTTATTTACTCAGCAAAGAAATATTTTGTAGTCATCTTACTGAGAATAAAAAATATTATTGATTCTTCAAATTTTGTAGGGAGCAATCCTCTAGGTTGGTTATCTGGGTTTGGTGCATTAAAAATTGGAAGTGCAACTGTTAAAGCAGCAATTATTGGCGGTGCACCGCCTATGCTCGGATCAAAACCAAGATTTCCATAAGCACCTGCATCATTTACGAGTTTTGCAAGTGGTGCTAAACCTAAAACTCCTGCAGCATCACCTTCACCCGCAGCGTTGATGACTTGAACACCACCTTCCTGTGTAGCGAATATTGACGTTATCTTAGGATTAGTGTTTGGCGTGCCGGCAGTAATTGTTACATTCTCGCTGCCGACTAATGTTATAAGTTTACCGTCAACTGTTACATCGTTGTTAGCTATGACTATCTCAGGTGTGTCAGAACCATTTCCGCTTTGTGAGATTTCTATTCTACGCTTTGCTTGCAAACGTGTAGTACCACTTGCGCCTAAACTTAAGAACTGTTGGCCATCATTAATAGATGCTTTTGCAACTATGTTACCAACAGCGTCCATATTAATAAAGGACTGGCCTACCCTTGATGTTAACCTGACGTCGGAAGCGCCAATAACTCTATTGTGTTGCGCATATGTCACGATACTAGGCCCTAAATGAGTTGACAACACATCAAAATTAGAACCAAAAGTATTATCAACATCACATATGTGAGACATGTAAAGTCTAGCTCCCACATCAGTTGCGTCAGATTGATTATCATTAAGTTCAGCGTCGTAGATGTTCATATCATTATTCATGATATCTGCTATCTTATTGTTTTCAACAAAATTAAAATAATCATTTGAACAATTGTTTGTTTGGGCTTTTATTTTTGAGTGATCATTACTCAGTGATGTTTCAGGTAATGTATCAGCAATGTTTTCTATTGAACTCTTCTTTCTTGTAACAAAAATATCAACTGCTGCAGATAAAGGTTTTCGCTGTGGTGGTGGTTCATTTCCTGTTCCAGCGTAAAATCTAGACTTGTCAATAAGCAATTCGTCAGTAAACTTTTCTGTTGTCAGGTGTATTCCGGAATTATTTGAACCCTGTATTAATAAGTCGCCGCAGTCTTTTGCAATTCGTGGAACCGGTTCGCCAGTAAACTCTTTACTATATGCGTAAGAATTCTTTATTATACTTTCCATGCTTATTGGAAAATTACTGGAATTTCTTACATAACCTTGTTGCGAAAAGTCTCTTTTTTCGTCTAATGAAAAAGCTTCTTCGTAATCACTACTTGCTGTGCCTCCAGAACTAAACTGTGAATCAATCACTTCATTTATTGCTGGTAGTCTCTCATAATTTGAATAATTTACATCTTCGATCTGTCTTGTTGACGGCTTTCTGCACATCCAATAATAATACTTTGTACCTTTTATATCCTCGCATATAATCCAAACATACTCACCAGGTTTCATAGGTAGCGCAATGTGAGAAGGAAAAAATGGATAACAAACAGCCAGCTTAGGGTTATCTTTTGATTGATTGTCATCGATCAAATAAGCGAAAATTGAATTAGCAGGCATTGTTTCAATCATCTGGTGATTTAAGAAATTTGCTGTGGGTGATGTATTTTTTGTTGAGTCATCATCTATTACAGGAACTCTACCTGATAATACATCTTTTAATAAAAAATCTGTATCGCCATATTTTCTTCTTAAAAATTCGTACGGGTTTGAGATTACATCGCTTACAATGCCTGTTAAAAAGCCATAAGAAACACCTGTCTGCAAAGTGTCATTTTCATTAGTAACTAAGTCTCTTCCGGCGATCAGCCCGAACGGGTTTTTAAAATGTCGTTCTGTAAGATCTCTTATCGTCATACTAGTCTCCTATCGATTTAAATATATCATCCGGGGAAACTGTGTCTTGTTTTTCTTGTTCTTTAGCTATTAATTCTGCTAGCTTTATTATCTGGTCGTTACTCTTAGACATTCGCTCTAGATACTTCGTGGCCAAGCTACCGTGGGTAGAATGACTAGTCGGATTGCCTGGAATAGTAACTAAAAGATCATTTAAAAGAATTGCTGCACTCTCTCTATCTTCCAATGCATTCTGGTATGATTCTTTCCACAATAGCTTTTTTTTATCTGTCGACTCTGATAATCCATCCAGTAGGTCAGAAAATTCTTTAATTTTGTTTTCTTTTTTATTGCTCACTTACAAGCCCATCCTAAACATTGATTCATATTCATCGTTGTTTTTGACTATTTCTCTAAAATGTTTTCTTACACTTGACATTGCTACTGACAGCTGTTTTGGATTTAAGCCTGATATCTCTCTTAGATATACAAAAATTGCGCGTTTATTTAAAAGCTCTAGGCTGTCGATGTCTTTAAACAATTTTGTTACAGCGTGTACACACAACTTTTCATTTTCATTTTTAATTTTTCCGGAAATCATCTTCAAAACCTTGAACATTCGTTCCCTATCTTCTCGCTGGATTAATGTCGACTCAGGAGATGGTACGTAGCTGTGTACTTCTATACTTCGTTTATCAGATGAACTTAAGTTTGCATAATCATCAAAACTAATACTTCTTCTATCATTTTTTCTCTTTTTGTTTGACTGTATAATCAAGAAGTTTTTTGCACATACGTTAAAATAAGAGAATGCCTTAGATCCTCTGGCTGGATCAAATTTTTCTAGGGTTTCATATAGGAAAGTGACGCAATCAGATTTTAATATCTGGAAATTTGAAGGATCTCGGGCAAAGCTATGTATATAGATTAAATTTTCTACTAATTTATGAAATGACTGGCGTATCTGTTGTTCATATATTACTTCTTTTTCTTCTCGACATGTAGTTGACTGGTATGCAATAATTGCGTTATGTGCCTCTTTACCAAAATACAATTTTTTAGTTTTGCTTTTCGCTCTTTTAACTGTTTTCTTTTTCAGTCTTGTTGTCACTTTTTGTCCCTATTTTTCTCGTAAGCTTGTTTGCTATAGTAAGTATTGCCGCATGGCAAGATTTGATGTCTGCGATAACTTGTCGTATCTCAACAGAATCAAAAAACACTGGCTTAAGAAGTACTTCATTCATCTTACTGTACTTTTCGTCTAATATATCTAAGGATTCTTCAATAGCATCTTCAATATCCATAATTACAATAGAAAATTGATAGAGCTTCCACCCAAGAAAAAAAGACAAAAGCATCAATAAGCAGCACAATCCAATAAGTATTAAATTAAGGCTCATTTTTCAAAACACCTGTCAAATAAATCATTGTATTGCTTTTTAATTGTCTTACTATTGAAATTAATTCGAATATCTTTCATCATTTTGTGCGCCTTTTGATTTGCTAAAGGTAGATCTTCATAAACTTTTCTAATCTCTCTTTTAAAACTAGACTCAACAGGCTGTGCCCATTTAAATCCTTTCTTAAATATTCTATTGTCGACTCTACCTTCACTGATTTCAGTTAGGTTATAATCTACACAACCAAAATATTCTTTATTTAAAAATTGAAGATGTCCGGACCATCCTGTGGCTACAATTGGTAATCCAGCTGCAGCAGCTTCAATTAAAGGCAAACCGTAACCTTCGCCTCTTGTTGCAGATACATACATCTTAATATTGTGGTGGTGGAATAGTGCAGCAATTTCTTCTTTTTTCATATTCCCATGTAATAATTTAATTTTAGGAAAATTATTTAATTTCAATGTTGACTTGAGACTAGTGAGATAATCTTTGCAAATTTTTCTATCAGCTGTTGTACCTTTTCCAAAATTTGTTTTTAACAAGATAGAAACGTCTTTATTGTCTTTAAATTCTTCCGCCACCCATTTTATCGTGTTAACTATATTTTTTCTGTCATCTTCTGGGTGCTGGCTAGTAAGTGTGCCTACCATTAAAATAGTAAAAGGTTCTATTACTGTGTCGTATCTTTTGTCATTTAAAAATTTTGATACAGTACTCTTATTTGTCAAGAAATGATTATACCATTCAGGTACTACTGATACTGGCTTTGTTACAATACCTGATCGATTTAAAACGTTTTTTGTAAAAGTAGATGGAACAATTATGTGTGTCATTTTATTACATTGCTCAACCCAGGCTGATGAGCATTTATCTGTTTCAACTAGCGCTGTCACACCTATATTTACCTTACCCAAAGATGCGTCCCATTCATCAGGCAACTGGACTTGAATTGATGCATCAATTTCTTCTTTCTTGTAGGGTTTGGAACAATTCATAATATCACCAATTAAACCGCCTTCGAGTTCAGGTGCTAGTATCCAGGATGTTCTACCCCACTGGAGGCATTCTACAACTAATTCAATATCATCGCGTGCATTGAGCCAGTCAAATATTTGTCTTGAATGGACACCGTATCCGCTATTCGTCAAGAGCGGTGCTCTTAAAAGTACTTTCTTTCTATTCATTTAGATCTCCTCAATTTGCCAATTTTCTCTATTTTTAAAATCACTAATTGTTTTTATCATTGTATTGTGCCATAAATCAATTGTAGCTTGATGGCTAAATTCTTCACTGGCGTATTTTTTTACCTTTCTAGATAACGCATTTTTCTCTTTTTTACTTAATTCGTGAATGCTCATCATAGCAGTTGCAAAATTTTCACTTTGGACATAATCCTCGTAGATATAAGGTACTGTTTGACTGCCCACCATAGTTTTAAAGTCGATATCAAGGGCAACGCCGTTATGAGTACCGTTGTTATGATCAACAACTTGTCTAGTCAATCCGCCTGTCTTAGGCGCAATAATCGGTGTCCCAGTCATCATAGCTTCCAGAGTTGATAAACCGAAACCTTCTGCGTAAGATGTGTTTATGCAAAAATCTGAAATATTGTACAAAACATTCATTTTTTCAAATTCAATTCGATCTCTTGAAAAGAAAACATTTTCTTGAATGTTTAACTCTTCAACGACCTTAAACAAATTAGGACCTTCTGTATCTTCAGGTTCTGTGTGCATAATTAATGTTGCGTTTCTATGACCGTGCATTTTTTCTAAGTTTTGCAAAAATAGTGACCATGATACAAGTAAGTCAGAAGGTCTTTTTCTTTTTGCATTTCTGTTAACCCATATACCCACAAAATGATCTTTTCTATCCTCACCTAACAAATTACTTCTGTGCATTGTTATTTCTTCAACATGCATTTTATAAAATAAGTTTCCTGGTAGCGAGTGTGGAACAAAGTTTGTTTTTTCAGCATGTCGTTCTTTAATCATTGTATAGGTCATGTGGCTATGACAATTAATCAAATCAGTTGCCTGATAATATGTATCATTAAAATCTGGGTATGGATAATTGTCCCAAACATGCCACCATGCTATTGGACAGACTTGATGAATTTCGTCTTCCATGTCAAAAAGCCACGTAAAGAATCGAGGATCAGTAAAAATAAACAGCAAATCAGGCTTTTCTGTTGCTAGTGCTACTCTAATTGTATCTGGTGTACCAAAACCGTCTATGGGCTTAATGATAAAATCATCGTTAACAACAACTGTTCTATAATCTTGGTGTTTTAAAGCAGCACCAAATTGTCTAAAACTCCACTTGCCCTTTTTCAACAATCCTTCAATTAAGTGTCGTGTTTGCGTACCTACACCGCTTGTTGACAAAGCATGATCTGATAGTACCAATACTTTAAACTTTCCATCTTCTGTCATTCAGTCACCTTTTAATGTTTATATTGATTATTTTATTCATTAAAAGTCACTTGTAAACAAAATTATGTACAGTGTTTCGTCTGATGAAACTGACAATACTTGCAACTATTTCTATTTTTTAGATACATGCCTTTTCGTACAGATTTAATCATACTACGCATTAACTTAACACCTTTTTCTAAAGACTTTGGACCTGCTGCTACATTTACTAACTCACATACTTTTCCAATCTTACCGCCTCGTTTTAGCAAAACAAAGCCGCAGCGAACATCCTTTAAATCAATATTATGCTTTTTAGCCCAAAAGTGTTTGTATAAAATCAATTGTGCTGTCATCCCCAGGTCTTGCTTCTTGTCTCGTCTCCAACCCCACGACCCAGATGTTTTCCAGTCAATAACCCAATAAACGTGACCTTTACCTCGCTTTTTTGGAACTTTAAGTACACCGTCTATAAAGCCTTTAAAGTTAAGTGGCTCTTCTAAATTATCGATTTTTTCATAAAGCTCTTCCTCAGCTTTAAAGCATTCCCAACCAGGTAATTCTACATCTAAAAAGTCTAATACTTCATTCCACATATTATTAGCCCAAGACTCCCATGTTTCAACAGGTTCGTGTTTATACCATCCGGGTTGCTTAGAATACCATTCTGGGTTTTCATAACCAGCATCCTGCCACTCTTTCTTCATTACCCCTAATATTTTATCACGGTCGACACTACGTGATTCTAGAAGTGTTTCACAGCCTTCGTGCACAGCAGTTCCAAAATGAAGATAGGGTGAAGGTTTGAATGTATCAATTTTGTCAATATAAGCCAGTTTGTGTCGAAACGGGCACTCTTTCCATTGCTTAATTTCAGAAAAAGATACATGAGGCTTCCCGTTAGGAAAGGTAGGGGTATTGTTATCCATTTTTCACCTAAATAAAATTGTTATAATATATCTTATACAGTATATATTGTTTTTACATTAGTCTTCTTTGAGCTTGATTAGTTCGTTTTCTAACTTTTCTATTTCAGACATGACTAGTGAATACATTTTTATGTTTCCATTTCGCTGGAATGCTACTGCTTTGACATACTTTTTATTAATTTTGTTTCTTAAGTTTGATGTTTTATTACCAAAGATAAGTTTTAATAGCTTTTTAAACATTATTTTCCTTACTTAATATGAATTAATTTTTTCTTCTAAACTATATTTTGGTGACCAATTCAAGTCTTTTATTGTTTTACTAATGTCTGCTAATGTTTCTTGAACTTCTGCCGGTCGTGAAGGAATCATATCTCTTTTTCCGCCAACCATCACTGCTATTTCTACCATTGAATGATTTTTTCCTGTCCCAACATTATATATGTCAAATGGTATGTCAACAGTTGATGATTTCATTGCAAGAATATTTGCTTCCACAACATCTTCGATATATGTAAAATCTCTTCTTTGTGTTCCAGGCTCAACTATAGTCATAAATTCATTATTCTTACTTTGCCTCTTAAATAAACCAATTACTGGAGCGTATTGCCCCTTAATCGGCTCTCTCGGTCCGTATACATTGAAATATCTTAAAACTATACTCGGAACTCCGTAAAGCTGGTTATAAAGTTTACAAATTTGTTCACCCATCCATTTAGACATTGAATAGGGATTAAGACAATCTGCAGGCATATTTGGTTCAAAAGGGATTGAATTCTGATGACCGTAGAGCGAAGAAGTACCTGAATATATTACTCTTTTTACAGAGTTTAACCGTGACCACTCTAGAACCCTCTGTGTACCTACTACATTTACCTCGAAGCATTTATTTGGTGAGCCGATTGTTGGTTGAATTCTACTCCTTGCTGCAAGATGAAAAACATAATCAGCACCTATAAAAATATCACTGCAATCATCCTTGGATATATCCTTGCACCAATACTGAGCGTTAATATTATAGTAAAAATTTTCATTTTCCTGCGCTGATAGATCATCAATTACCCGGACATTATGACCTAACATAACTAACTTATCTACAATATGGCTACCTATAAAGCCGCAGCCGCCTGTTACAATAATCACCCGAGACCCTTCCATGTTGCTCCTCCGCTTGTATAAAAGTGATTGCATTTCTGATTCACACCATCGTATAAATATGTGTGGCCGCTATCTATCATGTCTACAGCCCAGTACCTGTCTTCTTTACCTTGCAGTGTCTCATCGAAAGGGTTGTTTGATAGCGCATGCTTTTCATAGAAGCAAAATGCATTATGTAAAAAGTATCGCTCTTCTATTTTTGAATATAAGCTTTCTACTATATCATGTGTAAAGTGACTCCAGATATACCGCTTTGTTATTCGCTTTCCTTTGTAAATTGGGGTTTGATTGCCGAATATAGCTACGTGACCTTCACTAAACTGCTTATTCAGCATTTCCATGTTTACAGTAGTAATCTGTGAATGTGCTGACAATACTAATATTATTTCATTAGTACAGTGCGTTACGCCTGTGTTTAAAGCAGCTCCAGGACTATAGTTATCTATGCTTATAATCTTTAGCTTATCTTTGAGTATAGGCCTGAACATACTTGCGACCTCTATAGAACTATCATCTGACTTATTATCAACGACAACTATTTGTGGATTAACAAAATGATCAATCACTGATTGAATTGCAAACCCTATGTACTGTTCTTCATTCCTGTTACGTATTATTACACTAACCATCAAACCTTCCTGTATAATTTTTTCTTGAATCTAATTCACATTCTTGATAGTCATTACCTTTCGAAGTAAGCATGTCATCTCGAAGTTTAATATACTCTGATAAGTCTCTTAACTGATGTGGTAATATTGCAAATTTATTGTCTCTTCCCGGTAGGTTTGCATCTGTTGTAAAGTGTTTCTCAATTACTAGTGCGCCTTCACCAATTGCAACCTTTGCTGATTCAACGCCCTGAATATGGTCACTATATCCTACAAAGGTGTTCATTTCTAAATCAACTCTTGCATCTTTAAGCAACTTCATTCTTTGTATATTTGCTATATCAGGACTGCATGGGTAAGTTGATACACAGTGCATTATGTACAATTCTGTTGATGCATGTATATGCTTGCAGCTTTCTTTAATTTCATTATAAGTAGATGTTCCAGTTGACATAAATACTGTATCAAAATTGTCGCTACAGTAGCTTATTAGTTGATGATTTCTAGATTCAAAGCTAGGGATCTTAACTTCTTCACACCCGAGCGATAGCAATAGAGCAGCATCCTCTATGCTGAATACTGACGATAAGAATTTAATTCCAATCTCATTACAATAGTCAATCAATTCAATATGATCGTCTTTTGTTAGTTCAGCTTTTTCATATATTTCTCGTCTCCCATCGTCATCCCATAAACCTGATTTCAACCTATCTACTGACCATGTCTGATATTTAGCGTATGTAGCGCCATTGTTGTGTGCTGCTTTTGCCATTTGTTTTGCTAGTTGCATATCACCACAGTGATTCCATCCTATTTCAGCTATTACTTTTATCATTGCGTTGTCTATACCTTGTTAGTTGTTTTATAAATACTTGTACTTGTGTTAACAGCATATTATTTAATGCATTTGCTATATGAGGTGATATAACAACATTGTCTAATTTAAGCAAACTATTGTCATGCTTAATAGGTTCATCTTGCACAACATCTAAAAATGCGCCTCTAATTTGTTTTGTTTTTAATGCGTTAAATAGATCGTTTTCGTTTATAGTTTCACCTCTTCCTACATTTATAATATATGAACTTTTATTCATTTTTACAAACGTTTCTGCAGTAAAGTAATCTTTAGTTTCGCATGTTAGCGGTAATGCATTTATAATAAAATCATACGGTAGCCTCAGGTGTTCATTTATATGTGTATGTCTATCTAAACCCTTGACCTTCATTCCTAGTGCTGATAGCAATCTACAAACCTCTTTACCAATACGGCCGCACCCTACCACTAAACACGATACTTGGCTAAATGGTTTAATATAATCAATATTTTTATCAAACTCTAATCTATTGGCTGGCATTCTGTCTAATGCTCTCAGTAAATGCAACACGCCTGCGACAGCAAATTCTGCAACACCATTTGAACTATCTGGTGTATTTGTCACTAATATATTATCCGGTAAAATAAATTTGCCTACACCTGTTTTAGAAAGGTGTAGCCATCTTAGATCAGGCATTGCACTAAGATGGTGTAGTGTTATTTTATCACCCCAGTATACTTCCGCATCGGGATTTAAATCTGTAGTGACTTTAACGTTACATTGACGCTCAACTTTATGAATCATTTCAGCTGTTAACGTATAATTCTTTGTCCTGTTATAAAGATCTGTATAGATGATCATAATTTAAAATTTTCTCTTGCTTTTAGTCTGTACTTATTTTTTACTTTTTCTGTTATGTGAATACCAATACCAATATTATCTGATTTAATCTCGTCATTTATCATCAACTCCATCATTGGTATTTCTAGATAAGCGACATCAAATGCTTTTGCAAAATGCTTATTAGCATTAATTGCAACTTGACTACCCCAGACATGCATTGCTGTGTTATGCTTTCCGAATGTATTAACAATAGCTGCACAAGCTCTAATACCTCCGCTATTCGTTACATCTGGCTGTATAATGTCAACAGCATGTGTGTCTTTGTATAGATTAAACTCTAACATTTGATTTAATGCCTCTCCGCCGGCGATTGGTGTATTACTTTTATCACGTAGACGTGCATATGAATGAACATCTGTTGGTATGAAAGGCTCTTCTAGCCATAATGTGTTAAACATTTCAAGTTCGTTAGCCCACAGAAGTGCTGTTTTAAAATCCCACTTTGTTGGATTTGTACCCATTATCGCATCAACCATTAATGTATTTGAACCTAAACATTCTCTAGCTACGTGCAATCGTTGAAGATCTACAGCCCTATCTTGCAATCCGATCCTCATTTTATAAGCTGTAAATCCTTTATCAAGCACCATTTTTACATCTTTCGATATCTGTGATGGTGTAAATACAGCTGATCCATTACTAGCATACTCAGGTATTTCGTTATCGCTGCCTAAGTAATCGTATAGCGGAATATTTTGTGCTTTACTTATAATATCATGCAATGCAATGTCAATCCCACTTGCTATGCATTTAATTAAACCACTCCGTCCAATGTACGGTATGTTATTTAATACATCTACATTGCTCACTTCTGAGCCAATCAAATATGCCTCTAAATATTTTACAGTTGGCTCGATTAGCTCTGCACAATAAACACCTGCATACGTCTCACCAAATCCTATTATACCGCATTCAGTATGCACCTCTATAATACCAATATTCTTTGTATTACTTTGGTATCCGTAGTATATGTGACCACCTTTTACTGGTGATGATAGTCCGTATCCTATAACTTTACTTATTTTCATTTTCTATTATAGCCCTTGCTAGTATTAAATCACGTGGTTCATCAATATTTATTGTTCTTTCTTGCGACATTATATAAGGTCGTGTAATTTTGCCTAGCCGCCGCTTATGCTTGTTAATCTGATTCCAGGTCATAGCATATATAGAACCATTTCTAACATATGCTGGAGGCTGTAGATCTTGGCGGCGCTGACCAGGCATATCAGGATCTTCGTCTGGGTTTAGACCTACTAGTATGTCGTTTTCGATATGCTTCACTCTTGACGGGTGATTATCCCATATCCGCACTACAGATACAACTGAATCTGCGTCTGTCATGTCAAGCTTCTGTATTACGTGATCTATATCATCAACACGCTTAAGCGGGTTTGTACACATTAATTCAATAACATAATCATATACAGGTCTATTTTTTAGAACCTCTAGTAGTCCAGCTGCTGATGTTTGTGTGTCTGCGACGACTTCCCGCTTAAAGCATGTTATGCTATTAGCTCTACAAACCATCTCTATGTCGCTATCATCAGTAGCAATTATGTACTCATCTATATACTTGCTCTTTATAGCTTCATTAATAGTATATGTCAATAGAGGTTTATCATTAATGATGGCTATATTCTTTTTAAATATACTTTTACTGCCGCCACGGGCGAGTGTGATAGCTAAAACTGTCTTGCCGTTTATCATAGATTGAACTCTTTAATTGGCATTATGCATGTTATGCTCATTTGTAAGTTACCTCTTTTGCTTATTTTTGTTATTAATTACGTTACGCAGACTATCTTTAAAAAAAGATTTTGGAGACCAATTTAACAGTCTAAGTGCTTTTGACGTATTTGCGTACCTTCGTTTAATTTCTTTATATTCGCCGTAAACATCACTACCCTCTACAAACACTATCTTTGACTTAGAATTACACATCTTTATTACCATCCTTGCAGATTCTAAAACACTTACTTCTTCATTAGTGCCTAAGTTTACTATCTCGCCATTTAAACTTTCTTTATTTTCTAAAATTTTTATTAAACCATCTACAATCTCATCTACATAAATCATGCTTCTAGTCTGATTTCCTGAACCGTGTATTGTGATATCTTTATCTTTTTTTGCTAAATCTATAAAATAAGGAATGTGGCCGCCTGTCAAGCCCGGGTTTGATCGCTCGCTAAAGCAACCAAAGATTCTCGTTATAGAGCATTTAAGCTTGTTTTCACTGACTAGATTGAGAAAGAGTTGTTCATCAAAAAGTTTAGACAGCGCGTATGAGTATCTTTCAACAGTTGGTGGGCCGATTGTGATACTTTCATCTTCTAAAAAGTTTTTTGAATTTCCGTATACATCAGAAGTTGATGTAAATATCAAATGACAGTTTGATTTCATTACTAATGCTATTATAGATTTTGTCATATCAACATTATTCAGCATGACATCTGATGAAACAACTGACATCTTTGATTTACTCTTATAGGACTTTTTATAAGCTGCTAAATGATAAACAACATCTATATTTTGGTTATTACTTACAAAACTATCTACATCTATACACCTAACATCACAGTTAATAAATTTAAAATTTTCTTTGTTTGCTATGTTTTTTAAATTTTTTATTGACCCGTAAGTCAAATTATCAATACCTATCACTTCGTGATTCTTGGATATCAGTTCTTCTGCAAGGTGTGAACCAATTAGTCCGCAAACTCCTGTGATTAATATTTTCATTAGTATTCTCCTAGTTCAAACGTGAGTAAAGGTCCAGTTGTTATATTATGATTAATAAATTTTGCTATCAAATTTCCTGTGTGTTTAACTTTAATATCTTCAATTGACTCCCAAGGCTTTTCGTAATCCCACCCCCAGGTTTTTTTCCAAGCAGAAAAATTTGAGTAATTTCCAAAATGATAATCATTACCCGACCTTGCTCCTTGCGCAGAATTAGGATTTATACCATACTTTGCTTTGATTTCTTGCATATTCATTATATACAAATCAGGCAAAACAACATTGTGACAATTGTTTTTTAAAATATGCATGCATATATCTGGCATCCATAGATGAAAATGATGATCGCTTGTTGGCTTTATAAATTTATTCCATTTTTTTACGCTGATACCCACTCCTGTCCATGCTGTTATCTCAACAGAAAAAGGTTTTTTCCACTTAGCATCAGTAGCTAGCCATGGATTTTGCATAGGCATTAGCCATCTTCCGGGTTTAAGAATTGTTAGATGTGCCAAACCTAGCATACCTGTGGGTTTTTTGTTTTGTTTCCATGCGTTTACTGCACCAGGTGTGTGTTTTCCGTGATCGATTCTGTTAAAACCTAAAGTGCCAAAGTTGTCTGGTAATCCATTGTCTATTAATTTAGAAATTCTAGTAAAAAAATCTGAAGTCAACGGATAACAATCGTGCTGAAAACAAAATATCCATTTGCAGTTTGGTCGATTTGTGTTTATAAAATCTATTAATGTTTGTGTTGCAAACTGGACACCTCTAGATTTATTTTCTAGAAATATGATATTATTTTTTTTGCAAATTGATTTTCCAATATCGATTTCTGCTTCACAAGATTTGTCATCAACGTTTATAAACTCAAAACCTTCTGTATTTAAGTTTTTTAAAACTTCTCCGCTTAACATGTTATAGTTGTTTCTAGAAGAAACGTATACTATTAAGTTATCTTTTTTCATTATCACACACCCTGTTTAAAGCATATAGTATTATATGTTTAATGAGACAATGTTTACATAAAAAATAAGATTTATTTAGTCATAGAATGATACTGTTATGTGATACTATGTCTTTGAATTTCTTATCTGGTGTATTAGTTTCAAAGACGGCTCTGCGTCTTCTATACCAAAGCCTTCTCCAGTTAATATTTTTTTGTAACTTTCAGTATGTAAAGATGTAAAGCCTTCTGAGAATTCTAGTTCTTTACCGTCTATTGTTATTGATCGGTAAGGTCTCCACTCATTTGTGGGGAGGTCACTGCTATCAATGCTTAAACTCCAGTCAACTTCAGCTTTATTTAGAGTTAAATGACCTTTTGCCTTTGTGTTATTGTGAAATTCAACATAACTGTTTTTTACATCACCAAATATCCACAAAAGCATGTCAAAGAAATGAATACCAATGTTGGTTGCTATACCACCTGACTTGGCATAATCGCCTTTCCAAGAATAATTATACCACTTTCCTCGAGGTGTAATATATGTTAACTTCACCTTATGTGTTTTCTTCTTGGACTTTTCTATTTCGCTTTTTAGTTTAATTATTGACGGATGAAGCCTAAGCTGTAATATTGCATATACTTTTCTGTTTGTTTCTTTTTCAAGCTCTTTTAATGATTGTAGTGCGTAAGGATTGAGTACTAGCGGTTTTTCGCAAATTGCATTTGAGCCATTTTTTAATGCGAATCTTATATGTGCATCATGCAAATAATTTGGTGACGCTATGCTTATATAGTCAACTTTATCTCCGTGTCTATTCATTCTATCAACATGTCTGTCAAATCTTTCATATTCAGAAAAATATGAAGCTTCAGGAAAGTATTTATCAATTATACCGATAGAGTCACTTGGGTCTAAAATAGATATCAGTTCGCCACCTGTTTCTTTGATTGCAATCATATGTCTAGGTGCTACATAGCCGCTTGCCCCAATGAGTGCAAATTTTTTATTAATCATATTTGTTTATAACCTCTGTTATTCTATTTAAGTGTTGTTTTTGCAATCCGGGGTAGATTGGTATTGAAACAATCTGATTGCATAATTTTTCTGTATTTTTTAATTCCACACATGTATTAAATACTTTGTTTTTGTGGAGTGGAACAGGATAATAAACGTTCGTCTGAATATTGTTTTTGTGCATATAACTTTTAAACTTTTTATTGCAATCAACAATTAGACTATATTGATTCCATGAATGACCTGGTAGAAATTCTGGTTTCATAACCTTCTCATTAGAGATGTGGTTATTATAAAATTTTGCATTATCGTACCTAAGCGAAAGTAAGATATCGATTTTTTTAAAAAGTTCAATTAAAACTACTGCCTGGATTGTGTCTAATCTAAAATTACCGCCAACTATTGATGAGTTATATTTTTGGTCGTAATATCCGTGACTTTTAATTTTTTTTGCTTTTTCATTTATTGCACTATTGCTTGTTATCATTGCGCCTCCGTCGCCAAAGCAACCTAGATTTTTTGTTGGGAAAAAACTAAAGCAACTTACATCAGAAAAGTTTCCGACATGTTTGCCTTTAATAGTAGTTCCCATAGACTGAGCACAATCTTCAATTAAAACTATATTGTTGTTTTTACAGTATCTGTAAAGCTCAGATATATCAGTTGGTTCTCCAAACAAATACGGCCATATGACACCAACTGTATCTTTATCAATTAATTTAATAATATCGTGTATTGATGGTTTGAAAAAATTCTTTTCAGTATCAACAAACTTTATATCGTAACCTAATCTTAACGGTGACATAGCAGTTGCTGTGAAAGTAAAACTCGGTATTATAAAGTTGCCTTTTTTCTTTTTAACAGTTGCCATTATTGCTACTAAAAGTGAGTCTGTTCCACTCGATAAACCCAAGGAGTACTTTGATTTAATATACTCTGAGAGTATTAATTCAAACTTATTAACACTTTCTCCGTTTATGAATATTGCTGAATCAATTATTTTTTTAATCTCGCAAACTAGTTTATCTTTAATGTCTTCATAAGAAGCTGAATATTCGAAAAAGTTAATCATAATTTGTTAATCTCATCCATAATTATTAGAGATGGCAATTTTTCTTTTTTGCAATAAAAGTAAGTATTTCTTTTAATTCTATTATTATTTACTAGCCACGTGTGATTATCACCTAGCTCACCCACTCTTTGTGAATAGCCGGATGAGTAAGTTTCAAGCCACTCATCGCCTTCTGATCTAAGCACTAAACATTTCTTACCAAAGAATGGTGAGCATTTCTGGATTCCGCCAGAGTCTGTTATGATAAATTTACACTTACTCATTGCTTTGACAGCTGCTGTATAACTCATAGAATTACAAACGTCAAGATTCTTAGGTAGCTCTATTTTATTTGCAGCTATAAACATTTTTGTCCTGTGATGAATTGGGAAGATGATCTTGTTAGGTAACTTACTTATAAAGTCAAAATATCCTTTAATCTTCTGTATTGACATGTTTTCTTGTCTGTGCAATGTCATAAAACCAAAATTTTGATATTCTATTACTGGGTTTATATTGTTAAGTAGCTCATATTCTAAATCGCCCGTATAGATTGGGTTTCTTACATTACTCATGTGTCTTTCAGCGCTACAAAAATGAAGTTTACTAATAGAATCACAATATTGTCGATTAATCTCTTCGGGTTTATCTGTACCACTTCGCTCTCCCGCTTCTACGTGTGCTAGCGGGATATTAAGCTTATTAGCAACTAGTGATGTACAAAAAGTTGTGTTTGTATCACCAAGTGTTACTATTAGTGATGGTTTTATTTTACTTATAATCTTAAATAGCGAAGTAGTACAATTTGTGATAAAATCAATTTCATTTAAGTTTTTAGTATCTAATGAATAATTAATTTTTATTTTTAAATCATTTATAAGCTTAAGTGAGACGTCGTAGCTATAGTGTTGTTTTGTGTCAATAACAATATGTTTCAATCTATCGCATTTTAAAAGTGTATCATACAGAGGTTTAAATTTTATATATTGGGGTCTAGTTCCTATAACACTAACTACTTTCATTATTATTTTACCCTTGCAGGATTGCCGTAAACAATAGCATTTTCTACAATATCTTTCGTGACAACAGATCCTGCGCCAATTTTACAATTTTTGCCTAAAGTTAGGTTTGGAAGTATTGTGCTGTTTGCGCCTATGCTACAACCCTCATTAACTATTGTGGGTTTTTCTTTTCGCCACTTACCTTTAGATGGTGCATATTTATCATTTGTAAATACTACATGTGGACCAACGAATACATTGTTATTTATTACTACATTTTCAGGTATGAATACACAGCAACCAATTGAACAATTTTCGCCAATAATGACATTATTACCTATTTCTGCAAATGCACCAATTTTTGTACCAGTACCTATAGAAGCAGTACTATATATATTAGCTGTACTATGAATCATTTCAATCCTTTTGATTTATATCTAAGATATATTATAAGCTATTTTAAATAGAATTTACATAAATTTTAGATGCATTAAATGTAGTACCTCCAGCCAATGAATTTTTTAAAAATTTACTAGCATTACATTTCATAAAGTTGCTTTCTAAAATGTGGTCATACGAGTCGCCTAGATTTATTGATCCTGCGTATTTAGAAAAAACGCCTAAGATACCCAATTCTTTATATATTATTGTGGGTATACCTAATTGAATTGGTTTGAACATCATCGTAGAACCGTAAGATAAAATACAATATGCGCTTTCAATAAACTTATTTTCGTCTTCTACATTGTATACTATCTCGTAATTCAATCTTTCCCCTGCAGCTTTTTTTAATATCTTAATTTCTTCTGATTGGGGTGATGTTAGTCTATGTTTTAGTTTGAAAATTATTTTCTTGCCTGTCTTTTTTTGCAAAGACAATAGATTCATTTGATCTATTGTTTTTTTACACATTGATCGAGGTGCTTTTGCATAGTCTAGACTAGAAATATGTCCCCATTGTTTTTGTAACACCATATTAACTACAACAATAATGTACTCTTTTGTAAGTATTGATTTTGATAAAGTATCATTTGCAGGAATTCCGGCTGGTATACATATACTACTATCATAACCTAGATTGTCAATGCAATCAATGTCATCGCTACCTAAAACAAAAAGCTTATCATAAAATTTACTACCCTTAAAACCATAAATCAAACCTAGATTACTTGCATTGCCATGACAATTTGCATAAACTTTGCATCCCCTTTCTTTGCAATACTCATAAATTTTAGAATAAACACTACTGCTTCTCGAGTCGTCAAAAATTACTGCAAATGTTTTTTCGTCGACAGTTTTCATAATTAAGTTGAATATAAACATTTGATTTTTAGTACTTCTTGCACTAGAGTGTTTATTTGGTGGTGGTGTATTAAAGATATTTTCTTTTTTAAAATTATCACAAACATACTTTTTATAATTTTGACTAGCAGTATAATCAGTATTAAATGATGACTGGCCAGCATTAATTATTATAACATCAAAGTTTTTTTGTAGCATATTAATTGCGCAAATGACTCTTTCAGACATCCTATGTATTGTTGATATGAATATAATTTTATTTTTTACCACTTAATCTTCCAGACTAGATGGACTTCTAGATAGCAATAATTCATACTCTGGAAAATATAATAAATCAATTTCTGTTCTTAAATAACAATCTATTGCATGTTCAGGCGTTTCACAGATTGGTTCTCTATCATTAAAACTCGTGTTTAAAATCATGGGGATACCAGATAGTTTATAGAATTCATTAATGAGATTGTAGTAGCGACTATTTTGATTTTTATTTACTGATTGAATTCTTGCTGTTCCATCAAAATGTTCTATTGCGATTGCCTTTCCTAACTTTTCTTTTTTAATATCAAACACAAAACCCATGTAAGGTGAAGCAAAGAAATTTTCAAACCATTCTTTTCCATGTTCTTCAAGTACTGACGGCGCGAATGGACGATACCATTGCCTGTGCTTTACTTTTTTGTTGATTGTATCTTTCATGTTTTCTATTGCAGGATTTGCAAGAATTGATCGATTTCCGAGTGCTCTCCTACCTGACTCACTTTTCCCTTGAAAAATACTTATGATCTTTCCTTCATTTAACAAACTGGCACATTTTTTGATACTTACCGATTCGTGCACACTAATCTCTTTTTTTCTTGCATTCACTGCTTGATCAATTGCTACTCTTGAGTATGATTCGCCAAGATATGGACTTACAAAGTCTTTATTTCTTGGCATATCTAAAATAGAATGATAATGATATTGGCATGCACCTATATTAAGGCCCCCGTCGTAAGGAACAGGTGGCACAAAGACATTCTCAAGACCCCAGCTATTAAGATTTTTAGCAACTTTACCCGTTGAAACAGAATTTAAATTAACACCACCGACCAAAATAAGATTTTTTGTTTCAAATCCAGAATTTTTTGCAGCTGTAATTCCTTGACTTATTATGTCAAATATAGTTTCTTCAGTTACTCTCTGTAAGCTAGCGGCCAAATTAAACTTTTCTTTCTCATCTTCAGCAAGCGCTCTATACTTGTTTAAGTATGGGTGGGTAACTTCATCTTCTGGGTCTACGTATTTACCCCTCACCATCCCGGGAGGTGAAACTCTAACATGTTGAAAATCCGGGCCGGTCATCTTTTTTATGTCATTATAATATTTATCTGATTCGCCAAGCGCTGCCATTGCCATTATCGATCCTGCTTGGCAGCCTCTTGGATACCCAGAAGAAAGCTTAAATACAAACCTTGTCATCTTTGACCACAGATTACCTAGACTAAATACTTCTTCTCTACAAGCTAGTATTCTAATTAATTTATTTCCTTTTCCCATGTATACAGTGATTGAATATCCGCGGCCATCAGTATCTAATCCTGCGCTGTCGACTGTTAGGATAATTGCATCATTAAACTTTGAGGAGAAGTATCCGTGCGCAGCGTGACATAGATGATGTGAATAAAAGTGTATATTATCTTTAGGTATGTTTTCATATGGATTATCAAAAACTAAATTTCCAGCCTTTTCCAGGTTTGTATTTGGCGCTGGTGATACCCAGTGTTGTATATCTTTAAACTTCAAATCATTATTTTTAAGATAGATATCTTTAAAGTAATCTATGCTATTTCCATGACTGCCTTTCACCCTATTATATCTTTCAATTTCTACATGCTCTACTATCTTACCGTCTTCTAAGACACAGTAACCACCGTCATGCCAACTATACAGGCCAACAATTCTAATGTTTTTGTTTTTTTCCATTTATTCTTCCTTGTTCTTGTCTATGTTAAAACAGAGTATCGTTCAACCCACGGACCTTGAGGATTAACTGAGGTTTCATTTGATGCATAAAGTATATGTAATCCTAGGCTATCAATCATATGTTTCATATCGCTTGGATAGAAAGGATATAAGTGTCCATACCAAAGCCTAGGACCGTCTGGTTCGACTGGTATCTCAATATGTAAAAAAGTACCTTTTTTGCAAGCATCTACTATCTGCTTAAGACCTACTAATGGGTTTGATAAGTGTTCCAATACATGATAACATACTATAAGATCGCTATTTGCTAGATCTATTTTTTTTGTACCGCCATTATTTAAATCAAAAACATTACAGTTGAAACCTAAATGATTTGCCAATTTGACATTGTAGTCATTTATATCGTAACCAATTTCACTCATACCTCTTTTTCTATAAAAGTTTTGTAGTTTTGGCACCCTGAAGCCTATTTCACAAAAATTTTTAAATTCTTTGAGGTTATGGTGTTTTTGAACAGCATCTATCTCTGATATCCTGATCAAGTCTATCTCTTTAATATCCGATATTGAATTCTTAAGCTTTTCTATCATTGCAGCATCTGTGTCTTCTAATTCTAAGTCTATGCCACGTGATCGCTGTAAAAGATAGTTATTTTTTGTCTTAATAGGCAGTAATGTTTTTCTTTTCCCCCACGGGAATTCTATTTCTACCATTTTAAAATTCTTACTATCTCTAACTTCCTTCCACGAATTTTCATTATCTCTATTTTCTTTTAGAAAACCGCGCTGTTCTGTGAGAAGTAATTTTAGATTTCCATCATTTTTAATATTTTTAAGTTCAAATGTCATTTAATCAGAGTCTCCTTTTGAAACTGCACCAGGTATATCATACCAGTCTAAATCTTTTCTAACTTCTTTGTTTTTTTCCCAAGCTGCTTTCATTACTGTTGGATTAATGCCTAGTTCTTCTGATCTCTTAATCATTGCGTTTAAATCTTTGGGAAAACACTTACCCCCAAAACCAAAGTCACCGTCATGCCCAGGAACATCAATATGAGAATTGCCAATCCGCCCATCTGTTATAAACCCTTCTAATGCTTTATTCCAGTCACCATCAATAGCTTTGCACACTTGTTGCATTTCATTCATAAATGAAACCTTCGTTGCAAAGAAGCAGTTTGCCATGTATTTTATTAGTTGTGCAGTACCGAAGTCTGTTTTAATTATTTTTGTGTATGGAAATTTTAATCTATATAGATCTTCAACTTGTTGTAATGCTTCTTCACTGTTACTACCAAGCACAATACGCGATGCATTTATAAAATCTAATCTTGCTTTTCGCTCTGTTAAAAATTCAGGATTAAATACAAAATTTACATACGGATCATCCTCATACTTCTTTGCTAATTTTTCTGTGGTTCCGGGTACAACAGTTGATTTTATTACTAGTGTTTGTTTTTTCTGTCTAAAAGTAAAACTCATAAATTCATCAACAACACTTTCAACTATTGATAGATCGCATTCTCCCGATTCATACATTGGTGTTGGAACGCATACAAATACTACGTCACACTGGAGTGCTAATTCTCTCAATCTATGTGTTGATCGTTTAGGATCTTTGTCATAAATCATTATGTCATCAGCGTGCAAAACAAAACCGTGTATAATCGCTGAACCTACGAACCCATTACCTATTATCCCTATTTTCATTTTTCCTCACATGTATCATCGAAACTATTAATTAGTGATATTATACA
>Ga0209815_1000307_pt1 | contig 37213 bp, 37 predicted proteins | sample CoawatmetaG00DNA_FD_187507 | JGI IMG/M metagenome (GOLD analysis project Ga0209815, IMG submission 187507) | Marine microbial communities from the West Antarctic Peninsula - Coastal water metaG002-DNA (SPAdes) (version 2) | ecosystem: Environmental > Aquatic > Marine > Coastal ...
GTACTGAAACCTGTGCCTATGCCCTTTGAACCATTCACCAACAACATGGGGATAATAGGTACATAATATACTGGTTCAACCGTCTCACCGTCGTCATCCAAATAATCCAAAATGATATCATCGTCGTTAGGGAAAAGGTGTCTTGTTAGAGGATTCAACATTGTGAAAATATACCTTTCCGAAGCACTGTCCTTGCCACCAGACAATCTTGTACCAAACTGACCGTTCGGCATAAGTAAATTAATGTTATTTGAACCTACATAATTTTGAGCCATACCAACAATCGCGCCATTTAAGGATGCCTCACCATGGTGGTATGCACTGTTTTCAGAAACATAACCACTAAATTGTGCTACTTTTATTTCTTTTGTCAAATTCTTTTTAAATGCCGCATAGATAATCTTACGTTGGCTCAATTTAATACCATCTATTAGATTAGGAATTGACCTGTCATTGTCATATTTCGAAAAATGCTTCATTTCTTTGTTTACAAAATCCTCATACAACACAAGATCATCATCCGTATTTAAATAATCTTTTCTACTATAATTACTTAACCACATCTTACGGTCATCTGCTCGTTTTTTATTAAACACTTTATCAATACAATCTTTGCTATAATCATCATTCCATTTGAACCCTACAACTTTCTTGTTGCTAAAATATTCTTTAAATTCTTTAGAGGTGCTTGTGCCCAAACCTTTATAATATTTGATTGAATATCCATTAGTATTACCACTATTTTTCCACGTTTCATACTGTCCTTCATTATAAAATAACAATTCTTGGTTGTTCTTTTTAGCTTTTATGATTGGTGTATTCATAAACCCTATAAATCCTTCAATCTTTACAAGGGATCCCCATAAACTATCAAACATATTTATACCCAGTCCTTTAATATGACTACCGTCTAAATCCTGATCTGTCATAAATAACACTTTACTATAACGCAATTTACTATTAATTTCTTCAAGCGTGTATTCTTTATCATGCTCCAATCCAATAATTTGTTTTATTTCACAAATTTCCTTGTTCTCCGCGATTTTCTTATATGCTTCATCACGAACATTTAATAGTTTACCCTTCAATGGATAAACACCGAATATATCTCGGTCTTCCTTAGATAATCCAGATATGACACCTGCTTTTGCCGAATCTCCCTCACACAAAATTAGCGTGCACATAGGTGATTTTGCCGTTCCTGCGAAATTAGCGTCCACCAATTTAGGAATTCCTCTAATAGACTTTACCTTTGAACCGTCAGTCTTTTTTACTTCTTTGCTTTCTTTCACCTGGGTCAAATTCATCGCCATGTCCATTACACCCAACCCTGATTTCATTGCTATCTTCTCAATAAACTTCTCACTTACCTCACAACTTGATCCAAACTTTGGAATCGGCGTGTTCATGAAATCCTTCGTTTGACTATCAAATGAAGGGTTTTCTATAGAACAATTTATAAACAACATGAGTTGTTCCTTCAATGTATTCGCTTTCACGTCAACCTTGCGCTTTTTCTTAATATATGCTATCAACTTTCGCGTAATTTGATTCAATATGTATTCTACATGTTTACCACCTTTACCCGTATGAATTCCATTAACAAATGATACTTGCGTAAATTCATCGTCCGGCGCCAAACATACAGCATATTCCCATCTTTCATCAGTGCTTTCATGTATTCTTTTGACATCGCCCACATAAAAGTCTGTGTATTGAAGGAAATTTTTAATAGGTATATATTTTGAATTATATTGTACCTTGACTTTTTTATCTGTAATAGCAGCTATATCATAAACACGCTTAATAAACATTGAACGCATGTCGTCGTCAAGTTTATCAATCCCGAATCTTTTATAATCCGGTTTAAATACCACCTTTGTATACGATTTTGCACCGCATTTCACAATCGTAGGTTTTTCAATTATATCTAGATTATCTCTAAAATATTGTGTATATTTTAATTTCCTGTTAGCATCAATGGTCTCGACCATTCCCCATTCAGACCAAATCAAAACTAACTTGAATCCAAAACCATTCTTGCCACCTACAATCTTCTTTTCAGTTTTGTCGTAGTTCGTCGATGTACGTAGGTGACCAAAAATCAATTCTGGAATATATACCTTGTGCTCTGGATGCTCAACAATATCAATCCCATCACCATCATTTATCATAGTAATAACACCTTCATCGTCAATGTTAATATCTATAAATGTTACAGGTGTTTTAGTTGTCATTCTAATAACATGATCGCGGGCATTCACAATACCTTCATCAAACAACTTATATAAACCTGGAATATAAATATGAGATTTATTTATGAATTTGTTGTCTTTATCAAACAACCAATTGCATGTTTCAACTTGCTCCACAGAACCTATATACGTATCTGGGTTATCTAAGACATGCTGCTTATCCGTCTTTTTCTGATATTTGTTTGCTAACGACTCGGTTGCCATACTCTTAACTATATATCTATCAGTTTAAATTCGTTCAATTTAATATATTTGCCTACATAAAAATATTAATTTAAAAATATTAATGAATGTCTTACAACATAAATAACATAATTAAGAAATTCTATTTCATTTCGTAAAGTCAGTCTTATAGGGATTCTCTACTTTTTTTATTTTATAATGAAATTTTTAAAAATGGACAAATATATTTGTCCAAATTCACTATTTTAACTTTTAAAATTTGAAAAATCTGGGATTTTCCAAAACAGAGCATAATGCTCTGAACTACTTTTTTGAAGTTGATAATTTCGTTACCATAAAAAAAAATTAAAGAATTTAAAGAATTTAAGAATATTTTATAAATGGTATATATGGATACAAAAAAGGACAAAAAGGGCCAAAAAAAAACCCCGAATTTCTATTGTGAATATTGTGACTATTCTACGTGTCATAAAAATAAATTCACAAGACATCTATCAACCCTTAAGCACTCAAAAAGGACAAATGGTATAAAAATGGTACAAAATGGTATATTTTTGCCCCTTCTTGAGAAAAAGGGACAATATGATAAATGCAGTGAATTCGTTTGTGAGTGCGGCAAGTCTTACAGGTATAATTCAGGTCTATATAGACATAAATCGGTTTGTAAAATAATAAATAAAGATTGTAAAACTTATACCATTAATGGTTTTAATAATGATAACACAACTGAAAATAATTTAATAGTAGATTTATTAAAAAAGATGGACGAGAAAGACAAACAGATAATGGAATTAATACCGAAGGTAGGAAATAATAACACTACAAATAACACTAATCAATTTAATTTGAATGTGTTTTTAAAAGAGGATTGTAAAGATGCAATAAATTGGAATGAATTTATAAACTCTATCGAGTTAGATTTAAATTGCTTGAATGAATTAAAAAATTCAGATATTACCAAAGGTATAACAGATATAATATGTAATAAAATAAATGAATTAGGTATTTATAAACGACCAATACATTGTGTGGATCAGAAACGCAAGAAATTATGCATAAAGAATGAGAAAGAGTGGGAAAATGAGGAAGAATGTGTGAATGCGTTGTTGAACAAAGGTGATAAAAATTTACAACATAAATATATTAAACTGATAAATGATTGGGAAAATAGTAATCCTAACTGGATTAACAATGATCAATTGGCGGAAGAGTATGCACAGATATCAAATAAAATATATCAGGAATTAGATGAAAATAAACATAGGTCAGAATTGATTAAAGAAGTAATTATCCCAAAATAATTAACTTTTTTTCTTTTATAATTATATAATGGTAAAAAGAATAAATAAAGGGTCGGACGGATTATATCATGTTAAAGGTAAAACCTACAAGGTTTTAAAAGGTTCGCGTGCCGAAGTTTGGCACGATACAGCGTTTAAAACCTCAGGTGATTTAGAGAAAAGTAATTTAATTAAAAATGATAGAGGTAGAATTGTATCTCGTTCAAAACATGTTAAAATGAAGGGTGAAAAAGGATCGCGTTTCCGCCGTGCGGGTTACGGTTTAGCTAAAAAAGGCAATAATTTCGGTCCTAGAAGAATAATGAGAGAAAATACGAAATCAAATACAAGAAATCGTAAAAAAACAGTCAAAAAATCCGCCCAAAAAACAGTTTAAACAGTTTAAATATATAATTTAAATACTTTATCAAATATTTAAATTATATGAATGTTTTACCCGAATATATAGGTAGTTTATCTATATCTAAAACTAAAAATAATTTGCCTTTATCACAAACACACACAACAAACGCACGCACATACACACACACAAAAACACGTACATTATTAGCAGATCCATGTGTTTATACGATGGAAGATGTATTAAGCGAAAAGGAATGTAAACACTTTATAGCTTTAACAGATGGAAACTTAAAGAGAGCATTAGTGAGTGATAATCTAAAAGGTATTCATTCAAATGGGAGGACTGGTTCAAATTCTTGGATTAATCATGACAAAGATGAAACGACTAAAAGAGTTGGCGAACGAATTGCAAAAATAGTTGGAATTCCGTTGGTTAATGCCGAGGCTTATCAACTCGTTTATTATGATGTAAATCAGGAATATAGGCAACACTACGATTGTTTTGAACATGATTATAGCGAAAAAACATTAAGATGTTTAAAATATGGCGGTCAAAGAATGGCAACAGCATTATGCTATTTGAACGATGTTGAAGAGGGTGGTGGTACAAGATTGACAAAAGCAAACATAGATATAAAATCAAAAAGAGGTAAATTATTGGTTTTTTGGAATGTTCAAAAAAATACTAATAATAGGCATTTGTTATCGGAACATGCCGGAATGCCTGTAATTAAAGGTTATAAGTATGCGTTTAATTTATGGTTTCGTGAATGTCCAAGAACAATGTTATATGAAACATATAATCCATCTTATTATAAAAAGACCCATATACATGAACCACTTAATATACATGAAACACTTAATATAAATAAAACACAATCAAACATAGATGTATTAGATATGCGAAACGGCATTTTCAAATTAAGCAATTTCATAGATAAAGATGAAATTGATATAATTCATTCAAAGTCACATTTTGATTTAAGTAAAGAAAGACCGAGCTGTTGGGTAAAAAAAGAATTTGTTCCAAAGCTAATTAGTAAATTAAATAATTTATTTAAAATAAATACTAATAATTTTGAAAATCTAAATGTATTAACATATCATTCAAAAACAATTCATAGAGAGCATTATGATGCATACGATATAAATACCGAATCAGGAAAACGTTTTACATCAAAATTAGGTCAACGTGTATATACCATTACTGGTATTATTTCAAATAACATCGAAATAGGATTTAGTAGGATAGGATTAAATGCAAGAGTTAATCAAGGAGATATTGTATTTTATAAGAACGTACTTGAAGATGGTATTACAAGAAATTCAAATCTTATTAAAAGTGTTTTAAATAAGGAAGATAATAGTTGTATACTTGTTAATATTTATATACGACAACCATATAATCTAAAACCTATATGTGAAAATAAAACCGAAGATTATATGGAAACATATAATAAAGTTTTAGAATTATTTGATAATAAACAAATATCACCTAATTGGTATGAATACAATAGTTTTAAAATATCGCGAAATGGTATTCCATCAGATTTCTTGAATAATTACGTACAAAAATTAATACTTAAAAAAAAGCACTATCAAGGTGAGGTGCTAAATCCAGTTAATTTTAATAATGAATATATGTTTACAGAGTATGAACCTGTAATAATAAACAATGTTTTTAAAGAATCTATTATAGATATATTTAAAACTTATTATAGTGAAGCAATACAAAACAAATATTTTATATTGGGGGACAATCAGTCAAATAGATATAAAGCGAATAATGAGGCATTTTCACGGTTTTTACATTATGAAATGCTGCCTTTAATTGAAAAGATAATAGGTTGTAAATTACAACCAACATATAGTTATTTATCTGCGTATGTAAAAGATTCAGAACTTCCACCGCATACAGATAGACCAGATTGTGAATATACGGTTTCTTTTATTGTAGATAAACCAGACAACTCAAATTGGCCAATTTATTTTCATAAAGTAAAACAACCTGTAAAAGGTAAAGGTAGGTATAGTTATAAACCAGATAAGTTAGAATGTATAGAATGTGATTGCGGTGCTAATGGATTAATGATATTTAATGGAAGAGATCATATACATTACCGTGAAAAGTTGGAGGCAGAGTTTTATAATATATTACTTTTACATTACAAAATCTAGAGTTTTGTCATACAATCCAACCTCGTGAAGTTGAATCAAACTATTTATAAAATAACCGCGGTATTCATTTTTTGATCAAATTTATATTTGATATGTCTCATAGGCAATTCAAATAAATGTTTTTCAAGTAAATCTTTTTGTATCTTTATGGCATCTAAATATTTAGTATTGTCATTTTCAAATAATTTAATTTTATTGTATAGTTCGGTCTCATTGGTAATGTTGCATTCGTCTCCTATCAAAAATCCATACCCACAATATAGTTTATCCATTAAAACAAGTGCGTTGGATGAAATAGCTTCGGCTACAGAATTACCTCTTATAGGTCTACCACCAAATTTTATAAAGTATTTTGAATTGTATAGAGATATTAGGTTATCTTTAATGTTTTGATTATGGAGAATAATTGGAATATCCATCTCATTACTGAGTTTATCAAATATACCTGGATAACTAGATACGGGTCTTCCTCTACATGAATTTATTTCTATAAAAATACCGCCTTTAGATTCGGCATTTAAATAATTCTTAATAGTATAATAAAGAGTATTTTTATTTAAAAATGTATATGGAAACATTATGGTATTAGAATTATAATCTATATCTTTGTCGTATATATCTTGATTAAGTGCAATATCGTAGTTAAACATAGGTTGTTTTAATAAATGTAAATTATTTTCACCGATGAAATAGCACCATAATGTGTTTTTACATTTACTGATTATAGTTTTTGGTATGGCAAAGTTAATTGAAATAACGATATCGTATATATTCCAATCTATTGAATTTGCATTAACTGAATAATAACCATTTGGTTTATCTGATCCAGGGGAGAAGAATGTATTATTTGGAATATTATTTAATGTTGTGTTTTTAAGTAAATGATAATTGCCTCCAAATCCTTTTAAAAACTGTTTATACATTTGGCATTCTTCGGTGTATTCTTCTTTTAAAATAAAAAAATCACCCGATAGGTCAGAAATGAGACCAAAGGGTCCGACGCGCATCATAGAAGAAAACAGAGTTTCTAGATTGGACATATTATTGTCAGCTACATATAAATCTTGATAAACGTCTTGTTTAATAATACAAATTTTCATTTATATAAATAGTAATATAGCAAATATTTATATAATTTTAATGTTAATTTCTATGAGTCCCTTTTTTATTGAAAGATGAACCTAGTCCAGAATTAGTGTAAGCAATATCAGTTTCATGTTTCATGTTGAAGCGTTCTCCGTATATCCATAATCCCCAATCAACATTTTGTCTCGTGGAGGCAAACTTAACCTCCTGTTCCATGGTACAGCGATATTGTGGTAATATAATGGGCCATACACGTTTGTTGTAATGTTCTAATGTTGCGAAGTGTGGTCTATCAGACCATTCTTTTGTTTTATGTAGCAAATTAGTATTAGGGTGTGGTGTAGCAGGTAAACATTCTGGTCTTAGGTCACCAGGTTTTGAGCGCCCTAAACGTTCTTGACCGGGTAAAACAGAAATGTCGCTGTGAATATATAGTTTAATGTATTCAACATTATCATCATTCGTAAGTTTATCTGTAATCAATGTCATATCAATATTTTCACCATTTAATATGAGTGTGTCTTCTTGAATGGAAAATATAAAAGGTGTATCGCAATGTTCGGTCATTACCTGCTTAAGTGAATTGGCTTGGTGCGTCCAGTTATCAAATTCTTTGATTTTAATGAATGTGTCATTCATTATGTATGGATTAGTTTTGATATAATTAATTTTTTGTATATAATTTTGTTTATGTTGTTCCGTAAAATCTGATGGTCTGTTTTTTGTTCCATCGAATATAATATAAATCATTGAATTGTGAAAATTGAGTTCATTTCTTATGGATTGAATACAATTAATAATCTGATTTAGTCCGACATCGGTTGCGTCGGATTCCCGAGGACTACAACTAATAAATATAGTATATTTAGACATTAATATTAAATATATTAATATTAAATAAATTAATATTATAACTTATATTAATGGTGAAAGTATCAGTAATTATAGCTACATATAATAGATTTAATTGTTTAATCGAAGCACTAGATTCTGTGATGGGTCAAACAATGCAAGATTTTGAAATAATAGTAATAAATGATAAATCGCGTGAGAAAGACTATTATAGTTTTGATTTTAAAGAAAAATATGGTGATAAAGTAAAAGTGATACATTTGGATATAAACAGCAGTTCAAGGTTTGGACATGCGAGCGCTGGATATGTTAGAACTATAGGTATGAAGGAGGCTAAAGGTGAATATATAGCTTTTTTAGATGATGACGATATTTGGTTCCCGACTAAACTAGAAAAACAAATATCCGCAATGGATAGAACAAAATGTGATATGAGTAGTTCTGAAGGGTTGGTAGGCGATAGAAGTGAAAGGTATAATAGTAATAAAAAATATAAAAAATATAATAGAGAAAAACATTTCAATTATTTGCGTGATCATCGTTATAAACCTCGTGGAGTAGATATAAGCAAAGGTTTTCCAGAAATATGGGATAAAAAATTCATAGATATACACAATTGTATGATAACATCCAGTGTAGTGGTAAAAAAAAGCATATTAGATAAAATCGGATACATGAAGAATTTGCCGAATGGAAAAGAAGATTATGATTGTTGGAAAAGGTGTTTAGAACACACAAATAGTGTATATTTAGAAGATGATGTATATTTTTTTTATGCATCGGTTGGAGATCATAGTGGTAGATTTGTTTATAATTAAAAGTGATTATTTTTCATATCCAAAATAGTCAAAATCTTTTTTAAACATTTTATAGATTAACTCTTTATTTTCATCAGTAATATATTGGTTTCCCCAGTTAGATTTATTTATTTTAATATTACTATATTTAATTCTTTTTGAAAGATTATTTTTTTCTAATAATGAATTTAATTCTGATATTATATTTTTACAATCATTTTCAAAATTTTCCATTCTACCTATGTAATCAAGTTTTTTATTTCCATCTATAAAGTTATATTGTAGTAAAGGAGAAAGTTCTTCATCTTCCCAATCAGTTTTATTTTGAGTAACCCAATGTGTTTTACATCCATTTTTAATCCATTCATTTAAAGATACACTACATTCTTTGGTTCTCTTATGATAAAAATACCAAGATTTAATTCTCTCATATGGATGTCTAACAAATGCAAATGTATATACATTGTTTAAATTAAATTTATTTTCTAATATTTTCAATCTTTGATGATTTTCATATATTATGTATTTTTGTGTTCTATCTTCATAATGATCGTCACGATTATTGCCTAATTCAAACATTTGTAATATTGTTTTTGAAGCACATTTAGGAATACTTATGAAACAACCTATAAACTGATTATCCATTATAATAGATTATTTGTTTATCTTTAAATATTATATGTATTATCCGATTTATATAAAAGAATATTTAATTTATGATGTATATCATAACGATTTAAATCAAATAGTTGTAGTAAGACCAAATGAAGGAAAATGTATTAATATAGAATACAATAATATTAAATTTATTAAATATGAATGTAGGCATGGGCAGGGTAAAGTTTTTGTATTACCTAATGAGGTAGAATATAAAGAAAAAATAACATTAAAAATTAATAATATTGAACGAGAAACAAGGGTTAATAAATATCCTGTATTTAAAAATGAAATAATACTATCAACGATGGTTAAGAATGAAGATACTTATATAAAACAATGGATAAATTATCATTTGCATATAGGTGTAAATAAAATGATAATATATGATAATGCGGATATTATTGATAATTTATCCTACGAGTCTATTGAAACAAAGAGTAATTTATCTGAGATATTAAAAACTTATATAGACGAAAAAAAGGTAATATTAATTAAATGGTCATATTTAAAAAGATATTCTCGTATGGGAAATCCAAATGGGCAAACTACACAACAATGTCATTCAATAAATGCATTTAAGAAAACAAAATTAATAGGTTTATTTGATATTGATGAATATGTCAACATACAAAAAGAAACGAACATCCATAAATTTTTTGATGATTACATTAAAGTAAATAATTGTGATTTGAATAACATAGGTGGTTTTTTATTGAAATGTAAATTTTTCTTTAATAACAATAATTTACCGGTTAATGATTATCTATTTTTGAATATTTTTGATAGTGGAGATTTAATTGAACCGCTTAAGGATGGTCATGGAAAACTATTTGTGCAACCATGTAATGTTAATACGGTTAGTGTACATAAAATAACAAATGGTAAAGCGATGCATGTAATGCTAAATAATTTAATATATTTTAATCATTATATATTTTTAAATAAGCCAAAGGATTTACATAAAAGATATAAAAGCGGACATAATAAATTAGATAACACAATTTTAGAGAATGCGGGTGCGTTAATTAAGTTATCAAACAATGATATTATTAGATTTAAAAAGATGAGATAATCTAGTTTCGAGTTGTTTATAGAATTTATTTATTTCGTCTCGAGCATTAGGTTTAAAAGGATTAATTTTAAGATGTTCTTTATATTTCTCATCATTAGTATCGATTTCTATTATCTTATCGACTACTGAAGTAATATTATCATTATTATATTTAATTATGAAATCATTATTAATTATAGTATCTTCTATAGGGGTGTCATTATTAGCCATATAAATAGGAATACAGCCAGCTATTATGCACTCGAATATCTTCTCGCTTATATAACCATTTGTTATACTACTTTCGCTACAGATATTAAATTTATAGTTTTTAATGAAGTTATATTTATTATGTTGTCCACCGGATACAGAATTTCTATGCATTTTAATCTCAGGGTATTTTCCATATTTAAATATATCACCTGATACTTCTAATGTTTTATATTTAGATATATGATGGCAAATATTAGTCCTTGTATTATTAGAATCATGATTAGAAACTATGGCGCAAAAACTCTTATTATTTTTATATGGAATATTGTTAAAATCAATATCTAAACTATTTATTCCGATATTGTGTGGCGTCATATTAATATAAGTTAACCATAGAGGAAATCTAATGTATTTTTCATGATCGATATGTTTAAATCCCATAGCAAGATCAGCAAATTTAAGATAATGATGGTCATATCCAGCACCTCTTCCATTGGGGTTAAGAGTGTCTTCAGGCGTGTAAAATATTTTTAATTTAACGGATGGCGTATTTCTACAATAAATTTCGGCAGTACCGTTGTTTTTATATAACGAAAAAAAGATTATATCAGGATTATCTTTAACAATTTCGGTTTGAATACCCATATAAGTTTCTATGAATTTTCGGAAGAATTCTTCATTCATTCCAGAATACCAACAGATATATTTAATTTTAACTTTATTCATCTAAATAATATAGATATATTATTTAGATGCACAAAAAGTATTTAATAACTTACGGAACCAATAAATATCACAATTCTAAATTTAGATTAGAAAATGAGGTAAAAAGATTGAATATGTTTGATGAGATAAAGTTGTTTGATAAGGGAAAGTTAAGCAATGAGTTTAAAGAAAAATACAATGATGTTTTAAATTTACAACACGGGGATGGATTTTGGATATGGAAGTTTGATATTATTAAACAAGAGTTAGATAAAATAAATGATGGTGATTATTTAGTTTACCTAGATGCGGGATGTGCTATAAATTTGCAAGGTATCGAGCGATTAAATGAATATTTTGATATGCTTAACAAATCTGAATATGGAATAATTTCGTTTGAGCAAACATTTCGCGAATCGGATTGGACAACTAAGCGCATATTTGATTATTTCAATGTTAAATATGATTCGGATATAGGAAAAAGTGGTCAGTATTGGGCGGGAGCATTAATAATGCAAAAGAAAGAACATAGTGTAAAAATAATTGACGAGGTATATAAAGTATTAAATGATGATATGAAACTTTTTACAAATGAATATGGTTCACTGCATAATAAAACTAATCAGCATCCGGGTTTTAAAGATAACAGGCATGACCAAAGTATATTAAGTTTAGTAAGAAAAATACATGGTTCAATAGTCTTAAGAGATGAAACATTAAGTCATTTACCGGAATCGAAGACATGGCCCGTATGGGCTAAAAGATACAAGGGATAAGATGTCGATGTCGATGTCCAAGAGTATTAATTTAAACATGATTTATGAATATAATCAATATCAAACTGGTTTATTTGCTTGAAAACATAATCATTGCTTGTAAGAATGTTATCAATGGCATCTTTTACATGGTTGTTGTTGTTGAACTTTATAGTAATATAACCAAAAATGTATTCATTAAAATCAATACCTTTTAGAACGTTGTCTTCAGAACCTTCTACGTCAACCGAAAGGTATTCTATAAATTTTGGTGCATTATTTTCTTTTAGTATCTCTGTTAATGTTTTTGTTATTACTTTATATACTTGTTTTAAAGAACGTTTGGTTCTGTAAGAAGCATGTTGATATAATCCAGATAACATTGACCCATTATCGGGGTCGCTCCCACAATATATGAAATCAAGTTCTAGATTAGATTTATCATAAACCGCGTTTTCTATACAGGTTACTCCTCGGTTTTCGGTTAATTTTGCAAAGAAATCTATACCCGGTTCTATACATATTCCATTCCAATTAAGTTTTTTTTCTAGTAGATAAGTGTTAGAAAATTTTAACCCATCGTAAGCACCTACATCAACAAAAAACCCATTGGTTTTCATTTTGTAAAATTGAATAACATGAATATCTTGATTAAGTTGGGCAAGAGATTTGAAGGGTACAATCATCAATTCAACAAGTGATTCGGGTGCCGCTGGAGGAGATGGAACTGGAGGAGACGATGGTGGAGAAGGTGGCGGTAGTGGAATATCCGCAGCAAAAGGTATATCCGCAGTAGCTGGTATAGGTGAGTTTAATTCTTGTATGGTTAGTGTTATATTTTCATTACGGTTAACGAATAAATAGTCATTATGTGTGCCATCCCACCTTCTATGATTTTCTTTTGTATAGTAACTAAAATTTGAATACATGTGATAATTATTTATATTTAGATATTGCACGATTTTATCATAATCATCTTTTAGGATTTCAATAAGTATATATTTTGGTTTATATTTATTTAAATCAAGTCCAAGTAACACTTCGTATTCGTGTGATGAGGTATCTATTTTGATGAGATCTATACTATCAGTTAGATTTTTTTTATATTTAGCATTGAATTCTATTAAATTAGTATCAAGAATACGAGTTAATGTGGTGCAAAGTGCTTGTTCGGTACGCGAAGACTTATTACGCAATCCATTTCGAGAACCGGATAGTCTCCAGAAATCGCCATGTATAACGGAATCGGTATATGAGGGTTCGACGCAAGCGAATTGACAGCAAATGGAATTATGCCTATTTTTTATACATTCGAAATATTTGTCTTTATTGGGAGAGATAACTATACCATTCCATTTTTGGTATTTTTCAAGATATAATGTATTATTTTGCATCACTCCATCGTGTGCTCCTACATCAATAAATACTCCATTTTCTTTTTTGAAAAGGTCGTATAATTTTTTATCTAATGGGATGCCGTTACCATCTTTAAGACCAAAAAATAATATTCTATTGTCTGAAGGTATAATATTATTGATAATACATGGTGTGATAGGTGTATTAAAAAGCATAGTTTTATAATAATGATTAAAACTCTCGCCATGATTTTTTTTGAAGCACCAATATTTAGAGCGTTGATATAATTCATTGCGGTATTTTTCACAGTAAAAAGAGAGTAATAAGTAAGAAAAATCGTAGTTAGTTTTTAATATTTCTTCATATTTTTGATTTAAATATTCTTCAGTAAGTTCAGAATAATCTTTAGTCCATAAAACAGGTAATCCTTCCAATTTCTTCCTCATTTCAACATTATCTTCTACGATAGGAATTCCCTTTGAATATAACGTTTCCCAATGCCTATGTGTATCAATTCCGTTTCCTTCAGGTGACACAACAAACTTAAATTTACCTATTGTTTGAAAATATGTTGTAGTATCATATCTTTGTTTAGTAATGAAAGATGATTGCGATACGGTATTTGCTATGGAGGAACGATTAATAGCATGTAATTGTCTACGATCGCGATCGGTATTTCTTGAAAATGAGGACAGACATAACATAGTATTTACATTATCATTGTTGCAAAATGAATTAACGTTGCCCGCACCTGCTTGACTTTTAAAATAAGCGAGAAATTCGTGTTGCACACCAATAGGTAGGTTGGTAAGCCTGTCGGTTCCATCCACAACAGAAGAATTAATAATTATGTCAGTTATGTTTATTTTGTAATTTAACCAATTGCTAAATGTCATATTGATAAAATCGTTTATCATATAATAGTAATTGAAATCAGACATACGTTTAATTTTGGCAGGACCCGAGTCGTAGTTAAAATGAATAATAGTTGGTATAGGTGTAGGCTTATATGTGCGATAATATTTACCATTTGGATATTTATCTAGATTTAAATAGCTGAATTTTAGATTGTATTTCATACTTGCCCAGCGTAAGTATTGTTGGTCATTTAAGAATTCATCCATATTAATATTCTCTATATTAGTGCAACTTATGGTTTTAGGATTTGTTTTCATTAAGAAGAATCCTGTGCACATACAATCCCGACCACCCTTCTCGGAATTGTCGTTTTGGATAAGTAGATCATTCTCTTGAATATTATTATATAATTCTTTTATAAAAGGTTCATTAATTACAATATCTCCATCAATAAAAACAACATCATTACCAGATACGAGTTCAATATTAATTACAATAATTTTATATTTAGTTATTTCGGCCCACATTTTTTTCCCTTCTACGTCTTTATTTTGTGGTGCCCTATATTCAATCCATTTAGAGAATTTAGGATCTACGTCGGAAACCAATACAACCTCATTAAACGTGTATTTATTTTTAAAGTAAATATAGCATTCGGAATCTAAACAATATATTTTTATGGTATGCAATATACCGATTTTTTTCATAGATATAAGCAAATTTTCGGTTAGTGTTTTGTAACCGTTATTTGTCAAAGTTATAATTTTATATTTGTAAGGATTACGAATAACATTATCGGTCCAAAAACATTGCCATGACAAAAGTCGTCCATTCCCTCTATTATCCACGAAAGATGTGTTATTATCTATGCAAAGTTTATCTTTTGTATTAGAATAAAGATTACAATAATTTTTATTGTTAATGTAACGTACATAATTTATGTATGACGAAACAGTACTCCCTTGATTAGCGATGAATATTTCAGATTGTTCGCATATATATTTTTCTAGTAAAAATTTGACGACGTCATGTTGTTTAAATAAAGATATATTGTTGGTGATATCAGTGTTAATGATATCAGTGTTAATAATCTCATCGGTAAAAATTATATTAATATTATTAAGTTTGAAATGATCCAATAAATTAGAGTCTTTTCGGTCACACATAACAATGATAGGAAGATTCATCGATTTGAGTAAAGTGAAATTAATATTAGAAAGATATTCATTAGTTCTGTTGTTAATGATAGATACATCATGTTTTTTATCACCGAATCTAAGATGTATGGCAATAAACTTATTTGGTAAATTAATGGTATTGAATAATGATGTAATATCTGTATTAAGTTTTGTAAAAGCTCGTGTAATATTATTAATTAAAATAGTATTGTGTAGATTAGTATAAAAGTTGTATAGAATTCTTGAAGCATTCGATTGATTAATATAAAGATATTCAAAGTTATCATAATCGTGAAAGTAAAGATATTCTTTATTGCGACCACGTAAATAATCATTTAATTTTTTTTCTTCAAAATGCGTATCTAATTCTTTGTCTATAAATACGACATTAGAAAACCTATCCTTATATTTAATATGTTTGGTTTTCGTAGAATTATTTAATATATTTAATAGTTCATTGTCAGTGTTACGACCATATACGATTTTTATACCTTGTGGTAAATAAGATAAATAGTCATCTGAGAAGAAATCAAGAAAGTTTCCGTAATCCCAGGAAGAGTTTCCACAATGACAAAGAGGATTTTTAATCAATAGAATAAGTTTACGATTAGAGATATTTGACATGTAAACAGCGGTTTCAAGAGAAAATAATTGGTTACAAAAACCTACACCACTAAACATTTCGTATATTAAATATTTCATTACAATATACTAATTTTGTAATGAAAATTTAAATGCTTATTTTCATTTATTTAAATATTTATCAAAATAAGATTTACTAACAATATATTTTTTATCTTTATTTTTATTAATAAATTTACAATAATATTTGTAAGCATTAATGTTTGTATATTGAGTATTTATGGTACTTTTGTAGTTTTGTATTGCAATATCAATATCGGTTGTTTTGTCCCATAATTTGCATGTTATGTTGTGAATATGTTTATTATTTTCAATAATAAGGTTAGGATTGTATGAAATACAAATTTCTTTAAATTCTTCTTCGCAAATAGATTGTTCTTTATTCCAATCGTTGAATATCATTGTAAGTTCGCCAACCTCATAATTATTGTCCTCATTTTCATCTTCAGTTATATTGCCGGCCCAGAATAGTTTAAAATTTTTGATATTAGAATCGTGGATACTTTTTATATTGATACATGATTCGCTTTGAATATCATATAAATTCTGCTTAGATATTATAGACTTAAGGTATGTTAGATTAATGACAAGTGGTAAGTTGTATTTTTTAAGATAACGTTTCCAAAGAAGATAAAAATCCTTAAAAAGAATGTTTGAGTTTTCTTCATTGTATGTGAATTCAGATAAGAATTTATTTACAAGCATAGTAGGTGTATTATTTTTGAGAATTAAAACGTTTTTAACGAACGCATCACTATCGCATTTATCTAGGAATTTGTCTGAAGATTCATATCTGTTAGAATAGTAACAGGATACAGCTATTATGTTTAATATGTTATTTTTGATAAATGTAGTATCAAATTTACTGTTGTTTATTTCAAGTATTCTACATAATTCATATTTATGATCGGAATACTTATATTTAAAACAATCGGTACAATTCTTATTTAAAATCATAAATAAATTTTGAGTAATGGTTTGTATTAAATTTTTATAAATAGGATCTAATAAATAAATTAAAGTTTCTTTTTTGTTTAATATGTTATCTCCCAATATAGTTAAAAAGTATTTTATGTGATTTTTGGTTTTAAATATATCAGGGTAGAAGTGATTTAAAATAGTTTGAATGGTTTCGGATTCTGGTATGGTAGAATGTATAGCGGTATCTTTTATTTGTTTTATGATATTAGTTTTAATTCTAAATTTCCAATGTATAATGGCAGGTTCATTATCTGTAATAGTTTTTATAATAAGATGTATAATATCATCTTCAGAAATGAGTTTGTAATTAAGGTTATCGTATTGAATGAAAATTTCAGTTTGTGGAATATAAAAAAATAGGTGCGTAGCAAGAAATTTAGTTATGAATGAGTTTTTATTTTCATTTAATAGTTCTTTTTGTTTCGATTTTTTCCTATGTTGGTCTTCAATTTCAGACATAATTATAGGTAAATTCTGAATATAATTATTTAATTTAGTTTTCATGTATTCATTGTCCTTATATTTATGTATTAAATTATTCATTAGACTTTCGTTATTCATTAGACTTTCGTTATTCATTAGACTTTCGTTATTCATTAGACTTTCGTTATTCATTAGACTTTCGTTATTCATTAGACTTTCGTTATTCATTAGACTTTCGTTATTCATTAGAAGTAATATTATTTAATATTTAAATATTAATAATATTATTAATCGCTTGAACTAGGTAGCGGAGCAAGACATAACTTGATGTCACCAAGAGAAGCAACATTGTATTTAACAACAAGTGGTAAATCATTTTCTAGGAACATTTCGATTTGATTGCACAGATTAGTACACTTAATGAAATAACCCAAGTTTTTGAGAGAGAATTCACCTTGTATAATAGATTCTGAATTTTGTAAAAAAGACATACTGCCGTCGGATTCGGCACGACGTATTTCTGCGGATGCGAATGGTCCTTTACATTTGAATATAAGTTCGTTTGAAACAGATTTTATTTCTATCTTATCTGAGATGCATGATAAATCGCGAATAATTTTTTGAAAATCGCTGGATGGTAAATTAATGATTGAAGAAAATGCCACATCTGGAACTTCTAACTCATCGGTATCAGGTTCAATTAAACGCAATTTCTGTGTTTTGCATTGTTTAATATCACCATTTTCAAACTTTAACCCTAAATAATTGACTACACCATCGTTATAATCTTGTTCTTCTATATACATGATAAGGGTGTCATCATTGTCGATTGAATTAATAAGTTTAAATAAGTGGAACATATTTACACCTATAATAATTTTTTCATGTTTGCATTCATAGAATTCAAAGTTTTTAGCATCTAAAAACAAATGTGCGAGTATGGTATGTGATTTATCCATATTGATAATCTTAATTCCATCAGCCTGAAAACATATATTAGTTTCAAGCAATATGTCTTTCAATGCAACCATTAACGTTCTAAAAGGCGCAATTTGGACGGTTTTTATTGTTAAAACATTATTATTAGTAAATGAAGACATGTTATATATTTAAAGATTTTGCTGTAATCTTTAAATATTAATATAAGAATAATTAATATTCTGGGATGTGTTTTTTAAATATACAATTATGTGTATTTAAACTTTCAAAATTAATTAATGAGGTTTGGTGTTGATTATTACAATTAGAAACCCATATTTTAATAATACAAAAATTTTTTTTTGGTGATATAGTTAGTCCTGTAATAGACGATACGAAATCTTTGTTTACGGACATACATTCACCTACAAGAGCATGACAAAGAAGATTCCATATCGATACAACATTTTTATTAAAAATTTTGTATGAAAAACAACCACCATTTCTATTTACAGGATCTTCCCAAATTGGTTGGGTATTTTCACGCATAATAAATAACATACAATTTTTCACCATTTTTTCGGGTATTATATTTAATAATACCTTAATTTCTTCCACCGTGTTAAATGTATGTATAATTTTATAGCTTTTTAATGACCAATCGGTATCGTGAGGTAGATGCCCCCACAAAGTCCATTGTGAATTCAATGAATGTAAATTTTGGCTGTTTTCCATAGTTACGGTGGAAGCCATATATATTATACTTATCAATTTTTTTATATGGTTTTAACATAGAAAGTATCTTTACCAAGTAAAATATAATTATTTTTTAAAAGAGTATGCACATTAATATCACTATCTATGATAGTTATTTTGTAATCAGTTATATTATTTATATTGTAATAATAATTAAAATACCAATTCATAAATTTATGATCCAAAATTTTATTGCCGATTAAATAATATTCGCTAAGGTATAGATTGTATTCTTTATTATTTAATAAAATAGTAGTAGACAATATTTTTGGGTATGTTTTTAAATAACCAATATAATTTTTATTTTCTGTTATGTCTTCCTTAGATAATATGCGTAAATAATGTATAACATTATTTATTCTATATTTAATCATAGAAAACTCGTTAGAATTATTGTATGAATCAAAATTAGAAAATTTTGTTTTCCCTTTATCGTAAGATATCAAAGAACATGCGTCACGAGATAGTTTATATGTAATATAATATGTTATTTTTAGAATACTTTTTCTAAAGTGGTAACAAAAAAATAACATATTACTTAACAAAGAGTGTTCTGAAAAGATACGCATAATATTAATATTATATGAGATATATTAATATTATATTAATATTATATTTAATGTAAAGTATTATAAGGATTTGGATGGGTATGTTCGTCGTTATGTAGTATATTATTATGATAATGTGAATGAAAATGTGTTAGTCCGTCGCTATTGACAACATATGGTCTGTCTGAAGTAATTACGTTTTTGGGGGCATTGGCAACAACAACAGGTTTTTCTTTTTTATGAATAACACCAGTTGTTGGATCCAGTCCAAATTCTAATAAAAGAATACTTGTTAAAAGCGCAGTAAATACGAATGGTAAAAATACTATCGTCCATGAGATAATACCTAAACCTTTGTCACACAGTATGTGTAATAAAGATGTGAAAAGCAGTGATATCCATAACTTTATAAAGGCTGCATTGTAAAACCCATTAAGTGTATCTATAACTATTTGGATAAGTGAGTAAATTAAATATATAAGTGCAGGAGGACATAAACTTTCAATTAACATATATTATTATGACAGAAATTAAAATGTAATTTAATAAAAAATAGGTTCTCCTTGTTCATTGTAATTTCCAATAGGATCACCAGGATCACCATCTATATCTTGACTATAAATTGTACCATTATCGTCTTTATAATATATTCTATCATTTATTTCAATCTCTTCCACCGCTAATTCTTCATCTTCATCCCCTTCTTCAACTTTCTCTTCCTCTTCTTTCTCTTCTTCTTCCTCCTCCTCCTCCTCTTCCTCTTCCTCTTCATCTTCTGCCTCAGCCTCCACAACAGTCTCCACCACGACCTCCACTACGGCATCTGCCTCAGTCTCTGCCTCAGTAGTCACATCAGCATCCGCTTCAGCATCAGTCTCTGCCTCAGTAGTCACATCAGCATCCGCTTCAGCATCCGCTTCAGCATCAGCATCCGCTTCAGCATCCGCTTCAGCATCAGCATCCGCTTCAGCATCCGTGTCCGTTGCCACACCATCATTCACCGAAAACACCACACCGAGAGGGACATATTTTTCCTCGCGTTTATCCGTAATTTGTACTTTATCGTTTTCCAATGTAATAGACAACGACACAATTGCTGTTGTAATATCTTCGTCACCACCTTCGTCACCATCCTCGTCTTCGTCACCACCTTCGTCACCATCCTCGTCTTCGTCACCACCTTCGTCACCACCTTCGTCACCATCCTCGTCTTCGTCACCATATTCATCACCATATTCGTCACCATCTTCATCGCTTTTTTTCATTAAATTTACCTTAACAAGATTGTGATCGGTTATATTAGATACAGAAACAGTTTTTTTTTCGGCAATAGTTTCTACTTCTTTAATCTCAAGTGTTACGTTATTTGCATTTTCATTTATTTTTTTTTTCAAATCTTTATTTTCTAGAATGAGTGTTTTAACAATTGGTAGTTGCATCAATATTCTTTCAGTTTCATTGGCATCGTGTATGTGACTTTCTAAATGTTTGTTTAAAATTACAGCAATTTCATTTGCCAATTTAGATGTATCCAATGAGTTCATTAAAACAATATTGATAATAGTGTTTAAATAATATTCCTATATTATGTATATGGATATTCATATAGTCGACGACGATAAGTTTTCAAAAAGTATTGACATGATTTGCAGGCATACAAATTATGATAGGAAAATAGCAGAAGATAAATTAAAAGATAATCCGAATGTAGAAAATATTATAAAAGAATATTTAGGTGCGGTAAAAAAGACAAATAAAGAGGTAAAAAGTGTGAATGAGATTATACATGCCGAAATCAGGAATCATTTTAAATAGTGATTCATTAAAATAATGACATAATGTATATGTGCGACAGTGTAAACAAATTTACTGATACGATAGATTTAAAATTAATAAAAGATATTAATAATAAGTCGGAGACGTTTCTTAATAAAAATAAAGCAGTAAAAGACCGTCTGATAAAAGAATTTAATGGTAGACTGAGATCAGGTTATAAAACAATAATGAGTAAAAAGGTAAAATATTATTATCAATATATTAGAGAAGATAATGAATCATATGGTAAATATTATGTTACGGATGGCTTAAATAACACTAAAGTAATATTAGACTGCGAAAAGTTATCAAAAGGTAGTGAATTCTGGAAAATAGATGAAATGGCAATTTCACAGGATGAAACATTTCTTGTATTTTCGCTAGATGTGAAAGGTGATGGTTTATGTGACATATATATAAAGTCATTTTTTACAGATGATCTTTATAAAATTAAAAATAAGAAGGAGGGAAATTTATCTGGAAATTTAGCTATAAGTTATGATAATAATAAGATATATTACGTAGCAAGTGACAAAGATATAAGAAGTTATAAATTATATTGCTACAATATATCTACAAAAGAGAATGTACTAATATATCATGAAAAGGTTAGGCAATTTGGAGTATACGTGTATACGAGTAGCGAGAATAGTAAATTATTGTTATCTGTAGGTTCATATTCCTCCACTGAAATATATGAGATAATAGATGATAAATTGGTAATGCTTTTTGGAAGAGAGGTGGATGTGAAATATAGCGTAGATTATTATATAAACGAATGGTATGTTTTAAAGTGTAACAAAGGCAGTACAACATTAAGTAAATACGACGATGAATGTTTTGAACAACAAATAATAATAAGTAAGAAAGGGTTTGAAATTGAGGAGTTTTATATAGCTTTTGGATATATATTTATATCTTTTTTGCACGAGGGTAATACAAAAATATGTATTTTGTCGTTACAAAATCACAAGATAATGAGTGTTCAACTAATAGATAACATCTATGACGTAGGATTTCCTAGTATTTGTAACATGAATGTATTAAATCCGATTGTGGTAATGGAATACACAAGTTATTTGAAACCGACAAGTTATGTTATAATAAACTTGGATAATCTAAATAAACAAATAGAAATAACAAATCAAAGGTATTATAGACCAAGGCAGGATGTATTAAATTACGTTGAAAATAAATATCGGTGTGTAAAATTGGATGTAAATAATAAAGGATTGAGAGTGACATTAATATTTAATAATGAGGTGAAAGGCAAGTGTAGAAAATGTGTATTGTATGGTTATGGTTCATATCGTTCTAAAATGAATCCATATTATTCAGAAAAAGTAACGAGTTTGTTGGACCGTGGATATATATATTGTATAGCACATATACGTGGTGGTGGAGAAAATGGATACAAATGGTACGATAATGGACGTTTATTAAATAAAAAAAACACATTTGATGATTATATTGAATGTGCAGAATTTTTGATAAATAATAGTGTTACGGATCCAAGTAAGTTGGTTGGAATAGGTGCATCAGCCGGTGGATTATTGATGGGTGCAGTAATAAATATGAGACCGGAATTGTTTAACTTAGTTATAATGGGTGTTCCATTTGTGAATGTTTTAAGTGAGATGTGTAATGATAAGAAGGCACTAACGACCGAAGAATATATAGAATGGGGGAATCCTAAAGTGAAAAAATATTATAATTATATGAAAGGTTATTGTCCTTATGCAAACATAGATTTGAAGAACAATTATCCAAATTTATATATATATTCGAATATAAACGATAGTTTAGTGGATTATAGAGTGCCCTACAATTATTATTTGAAAATAAGAGAGGCGGATGTATATAAAAACAAGTTGCGTAAAGTTTTTTTAAATATAAAGTTAAAATATGGTCATAAAGGAACATCAAATTATTTTGAAAAACATGAAGAAGACGCATCAATAGATACTATTATTCTAAGTATTAATTAAACCAAAATGTTCTGAGAGTGATTTTTTTTTGTTAACAGATGATTTTTTGTAAAGCTTATAATTAGTTGAAATTTCATTGTTATTATTATTATTATTATTAGTGGGTATGCTTTTAATATTTTGTTCTTCTATATCTTCAAACAATTCTGGAAAATTCCGTATCATTGGTTTGTCGATAATAGAAATTAGTTGATTGTGATCATTAAGTTTTCTATATTCACTAATAGACAAATTACCCAAAAACTTACTTAGTAAATAATATGGAGATGGTGCGGGTTTTATGCATGATTTATTTTTATATATATCGGAATAAAGATGGTTAAGTAAATGATAACGTTCAAATTTTTGAGATGAATCTATAGATTGATTAAATAGAAAAGCACAACCACATTCAGGAGAGCAGAAATTACCATAAACATTAAATTTATGTTTATGTATATTTTTAGGTATAAAGACAGGTGGTCCATCAAAAGAACAAGTGCACCAAAAACAATCAGAAGACTTATTAGGCGGTAAGTTTGAATGTAAAGAAGAAGCGAGTGATTTAATTTTATCCCATACTTCCTTATCATTTGTAAATTCTACACTTGTGGATGTAGTTTTAGATACGTTGCATTCATTCGTCATATTTTCGTTGTTAAATGGTATAATAGTATTATGTGATTGTATAAAATTCACATCATACATGTCGTTAATATCAGATAAACAGCATTTAAGGTGTAAAATAATGTTTTGTTTTACTAAGTTTACGTCGGTTTTCTGTTCTGTAGTAATAATAATTTTCCCCCCCTTAGGTTTTCTACCGCGTTTCTTGTGAATAACTTCGTTAGTTGTGGTTGTAGGTGGTGGAGTGGGTATGGGATTAATGATGGTGGTATCTTGTAAGGGTATTTTTTTCTTACGTCCGGGACGTTTTTTATCTTTTTCAACTTCCATATATTATGAATAGTAAATGTGTATTAATTTAAATAGTTTTAAATTATAATAAATTTAAAGAAAAATAATGAAATAAGATATGAACGATATACCTTGGGTTGAAAAATATAGACCGAAGTCTTTAAATGGTGTGGTATTGGATGATAAAAACAATACAATCTTAAAAAATATTATTCTAATGAAACATTTTCCAAATCTTTTATTTTATGGTCCTCCAGGAACAGGTAAAACAACGAGTATGTTGAATCTCATAAACACATATCAGAAGGATACGTTTATGAAGAAGGTCCTTTGTATTCATTTAAATGCCTCAGATGAACGAGGAATCGATACGATAAGACATCAAATAAGTTTATTTGTAAATAGTAATGGATTATTTAGTAATGAATTAAAATTTATAATACTAGACGAGGTAGATTATATGACAAAAACCGCACAACAAGGCTTAAAGTATTTAATAGAAAATACGAATAATAATGTAAGATATTGTTTAATTTGTAATTATATAAGTAAAATAGAAAAATCATTGCAGAGTAATTTTTTAAAATTAAAATTTAATTCATTACCTAAAAATGATATAGTGGAACTCTTAAAAAATATAACTGAGAAAGAAAATGTAAAATTAACTTCTAATAAGTTGTCTATAATACAGAAATATTTTGAATCAGATATAAGAAGTATGATTAATTATATTCAAATAAATAAGGAAAATGTGAATATAATAGATGACACATTATTAAATTCAATAATAGATAAGAAATCTAGTATTAATAAATTAGATGATAATATAAATCAGATTTGCATCAAATATAATGTGGATAAATATAGTTTAATTAAAGAATATGTTAGATTTATTATAATTAATAAGAAGTATCCTTTAACAACGGAGACATTAAATAAATTAGAATCAATAATGCGAAATATAGATACGACAATTGGTAATAATTACAATAATATCTTGTTTAAATTATTGATGTTAGAAAGTTCGTAGTTTTTGATTCTAGATTCTAATTTTATTTTCCACATAGCATTTTCGTCAGGAGTGTTGTTGGGATTATCAGATATATTTTCATTTTTGTATTCATAATTATATTCATAATTATTTTTAGAATTTTTAATATAATTGTTTGTTGATGGTATGTTAATTGGTTGAGTAATTGTACTCATTATAATAATACAATAAAATAATTGAAGTAGAATAATTTAAAGGTAGGTAAGTATTAAGTATAATGTTAGAATTTGATGATATAGATGATGAATGGGAATTCTTCATGGAAAGCGGTAAATGTGTAGACAATATACAAAAAGAAAAGAATGTATCTCAAATTCCTAAATGCGGGGACATTTATATTTCAACTAAAACCAAGATTATTTATTTAAATAAAAGTATAGATTTATTTGATATATTTTGGAAATTAGATATTATAGACTATCAAACCACGTCGAATGGAATAATCAAAAAACAGATTAAAATTAATAGTAAATGTCAGGAGGAAGTAGATAATATAGAATATAATTTATCTAAATATAAATACACAAATAGTTACATCATAAATTCTATAAATAATCCGGATGGAAGAGTAAAGTTTAAAGATGTTAGAAAAGTAAGTATAGGATTATGTAAAAGAGATTTAATTAATTATAGAACAAAACAAAAAGGGGCATTTTACAATTGTTTTGTAATTATTTTAAGAATAAAGATAGATGAAAAATACAATGAATATCACGTTAAGGTATTTAACACAGGAAAGTTGGAGATTCCAGGAATTAAGCATGACAATGAATTGAATATTATATTAGAAAATGTATTATCTAATTTAAAAAATCATATATTAGATTTAAACATGACTGACAATATAGAAACAGTTTTAATAAATTCTAATTTTGAATGTGGTTTTTATTTAGATAGAAATAAATTATTTAATATTTTAAAAACAAAATATAATATTCAATCAGTATTTGATCCGTGTTCTTATCCAGGTATACAGTGTCGTATATTTTTCGATAAATCAAATGAATTGTCTAAAGAATATAGTTTATCATATGGGAAAGTATCGTTCATGATTTTTAGGACAGGTAGTGTTTTAATAGTTGGAAAATGTAATATGGAGGTACTATTTAAGATATATGAGTATATTAAAGATATTTTACATAGTGAGTTTAGAGAGATTTATGAAATGGATAAAGTAAAGGTAGAAAAGAATCTGACAAAGAAAAAAATAAAGAAAAAGATCCAAATTATTCATTGATTTTAAATAACTTCTTAATTATTTTATTATTTGGGGTGGAGTTAATATTTTCAATATCAATTGTATTAGGTGTTTTAAGCTCATATTTTTTTATGTACTTTATAATTAATTTATAAAGTTGTATAACTTTTTCAGTAGAAGTAATTTTAATAAGCATTAGTTCATTACAAATCATTACGGTGTCAATATGAGTAATTATATCATCAAAATTACTTTTGAATATTGATTTTACAATATTTTTATTAATAATTTCTATATTATCATTATTTGTTATAGAATTACATAAAATGTTATTGTAAAACATAATAATTTTATCTAATGTAAGTATATTTGTCTGTTCGGTTTCAGTCGTGGAAGTATGTTGTGTGTTAATATTGTATATAATTTTTTTATAAATAAACATGGTAGCATCTTTTACATTTAGATTTAAAAGTAAATTATTTTCGTCTTTAATCTGTTCCATGAATTCATAATAATATAAATAAGACTTTTGTGTATGATGGTATGCTAAATCTATATTTTTAGAATGTAGTAATAACAGATTAAATGTATGATATATGATTTCTATACCTTTTATTAAGATGTATTTATAGTTAGTTATTTTATTGGAATATGATATAAATTCTTCTATTAGTGTAGTGTATTTAAAAAAAGCAGTTTCAATATTGCAATTAAAATTATCGTTATAATTATTTTTATCAATAATATCCATATTATAAATTTATATTACTTTTTATTGAATTTTTTGTTATTGAAACCTTTATCGTTTACGATCAATTCATCGTCATTAAAAGTTTTATTAATTATAATTTTTCTTATAGTGTTTAAACTTAGATATGATGTAAATATCATAAATGATAAGCATACACACATCAATATGTATGGTATTATATACCATTTTTTAATATTTTTAACTTCGGTTTCTTTGTATTGATTTAATACGGATTTATGATCACTTAATAAATATTTTGATATTAAGAAAGAGTTTGTTGTAAATCCGAGCGCCATAATAGTAAATAAAAGTTGTTTAGGTCTTGAACGTTCAGACCCTTTTCTATAATATCTAGATACGCCTAATAAAGCAAGAGACACTGATAAATAAAGACCTATATTTCTAATTGTAGTATGAAAATGCATTTGCATTTTTCCTAAACTTGAACCATAAAAATCCTTGTTCATATTATATTATATAAATAAATTAAAATTTAAAGAGTAATAAAAAGTATTTGTATAATGAGTAGTCAAGTAGCAGAATCGAATTATAGAATGCCCGACGGTCAAACCTTACAGCATATTTCTAAGTTATCTATAGCTAACGATAAACCTATTATGATGGATTATTGGGTTAATTCTGTTGAAAAGAAAGTAATTATAGGAGTTAGAGAAGGAGGTGAAAAACTTTTGGTTAAAAATGAAGAGGAATATACCAGTCCTATAAGTAAGGTTTATAAAGTGAAGGAAGATTTTATCATAGAAACCGAAAACTCATTGTATTTGGTTGATGCCGCAGTTGATACAAAAAAGATATCTTAAATTATATATATAAATGGATATAAGTAATCTCTCAATAGAAGTAAAATCTGTTGACGAAGATAAAGCTTCATTAAGACGCGGAATCAAGTTATTATTAAGTCATGTTAATAACACTAAAAAAGAGCAATTGGTAATTAGCCATGACGAATGTTTAACTACAAAATGGAACGAATTAAAGAATATAATTTGCACATACAGAGAGGCGCATATTGAATGTCGCGAGGTTTATAATTTTTTTGATAAACTAATATCTGTATTAGCTTTAATAACATCATTTGTGACAACATTATTGTTGACATTTAAAGACATGCATATTGGAGATGAAAATACAGTTTATATTACTGAATGTATTATGAGTGGAATGGCTACACTCATGGTAGGATTAACTAAAATTTATGATTATTCTAGTAAGAGAGAACTTCATGGTGGTGTAGTTGTAAGCTTAAGAAATTTAGCTTTGGAAACAATTAATTTATCGGATAATGAAGAAACCAAGGGTGATAATGAAAAATACAATGAATGTTATAAAAAATTACAAGAAAGTTTAGGAACTACCAGTATTAATCAAAGAGTACGCAAAAAACATGGACTAGATACAATATTAATTTAGGAATTGAGTAAAAAACAAGATAAATATATCTATTATAATAAAATAATGTCTGATAAAGCAATAGAGTTTAATATAACAGATTACGGAAACAATAAAATGATTAATTTTAAAATGGTACGCGATAACATTAAAAGAAGCGATGTAGAAGAATTTTTAAATGATTATTTAAATTTAGTAACTCAATATAACAATAACAATATGAAATTTTATGGTATTTGGGATATAAAAATAACTGCGGTTCTGCCACCTACATTTATCAAAATAATAACAGATTTTATGCCAAAAATTAGACTATTAGGAGCGAATGTTACGCTAGGAACAGCTATTGTATTTAAAAGTGGTACTATTAGATCAGTCTTGAATAATTATATTGTAAAATACAAATTTGAGGCGGATTATATAAAATTTGTAAAAACACAAGAAGAAGGAGAGAATTTTCTTAAAGACTTAGACACAAAACAAGTATAATATTATTTTAATAAAATCTTAATATCGATATTAAGATTTTATTATTTAATTACGAATGCCGGGAATCGAACCCGGGGCGCTTGCTTGGAAGGCAAGCATGTTACCACTACACCACAACCGTTTTATATAAATATATATTAATGAAGACATATACAATTTCAGGTAAAAATGATGGATTTGGAGCACAATATCTGGCAATTATGTCAGGCATAGCATTTTGTAAATACAAAAATTATAAATATGTTCATACTAATATTAAATATCTGGAACATTCACTAAATGTAGATTTGATAAATAAATTTATAGGAATACCACAAGATATATCTTATAATGATATAGACATTATAGAAGAATATAGCTTCCGGGTTCTTACATCTAAAAACCCAGATATTTTTTATACTGATAATGTTATAGATACATTAAGAAAATATTATTATTCTACTAAAAACCCAATAATTAAACAATTTGATATAGTAATACACATAAGAAGAGGCGATGTTACACCTTATAAAAACACAGACAGATACGTTCCAAATATATATTATGTAAAATTAATTAATTATTTCTCTAAAAGATTTAATCATAAAATAACCATATTTTCACAAGGCAAATTAGAAGATTTTAACGATTTTAAAGGTAAAAATGTTAATTTAATACTCAATTGCGAAGTTTGCACAATGTACCATATTTTTGTTGAAGCTAAAATATTAGTCACCTCAAAAAGTTCATTGTCTTATAGTGCAGCATTATTAAATAGAAATAATATTTATTATTTAAATTATATACATTATCCTTTAAAACATTGGATTAAATTAGATTCTATAATTTAACGACACGAGCAGGGATCGAACCTGCGCGGGAATATCCCAATGGATTTCAAGTCCATCGCTTTAACCACTCAGCCATCGTGTCTTTCTCTAAATATTTTCCTCTATATATATCTATATATGATAGGAAGGGCATTTCTGAATCTCACATTTTATTTATCATTAATAGTGCAAATTATAACTGGAATAGTTACGTTAGGAGGATTGTTTTATAAATTACCAAAACAAGATAAAATATTAATAGATATATTAGCTTTAGAAACTGTGGTACAATTTGTGGAAGGATTCTTTTATGTTTATATCATTATGTCGCTTAGATATTTAAGAAACAATACCGTAACGCAACGACGCTATTTAGATTGGATAATTACAACACCTATGATGCTACTATCAACAATTATGTATATGGAATATGAAAATAAAAAGCAAAATAACAAGATAGTAAATGCTAAGGAATTTATATTTAACAATAAAAAAAATATAACCAATATATTTTTATTTAATATATTAATGTTAATTTCAGGATTTTTAGGTGAAACAAGAATTGTTAATAAGTATGTGACTATTCCTATTGGATTTATATTCATGTTCTTATCGTTCAATATAATCTATCAAAACTATGTAGGAAATGTTGATATAAATAAAAAAATATTCATGTTTTTGACAATCGTATGGGGATTGTATGGTGTCGCTGCAACTGCTCCTGTAATTATTAAAAATCTATCTTATAACATGTTGGATATTATTTCAAAGAATTTCTATGGTTTATTTTTGTTTTTAAAAGTAAAAGAACTATCAACTAATAATAGATAATAATAATAGATAATAAATACTTTTTAAGTTATTATAAAAAATTATTTAAATCCGATATTTGTTTGTTGGTCAGAGATTCTGGAAATATCACATTAAAAGATATTATAAGATTACCTTTATGTGTGTCTCTTATAAACCCGTAATTATGTATATTTTTTTCATAATTATTAGATATTATATTACCTGAGTTATTGGAAAAATTTAGTATTTTGCCGGAAATATGTTTAATTTCAAAATTACATCCACATAAAGCTTCCTTTAGTGTTATGTCTTGCGTGTAAAGTAGGTCTAAACCATTTCTTTTAAATTTACTTGTGTTATTAATCACAATTATTACTTTAACGTCGCCTTGTTTATCATCGATAAGGTTCCCTTTTTTCTCTATTATGATAAATTCATTATTGTCTATGCCTTTTGGTATGGTTACATAGATAGTTTCGGTTTCTTGCGTTTTGTTATTAGTACGTTCAATGAGTAATGGTAATATACATCCTTCATATGACTGTTCTAGTGATATTTGCATAGTTTTCGTTAAGGATAATGGTTTTTTATTTTGCTCTTTACGACGATTAGTAAATAAACCGCTTAGATCATTATTTCCGTCAGATTGAAATAAAATGTTAATTAAATCGTCATTATTTAATGCTGAAGAAGCATTAAAGTTTTTGAATGGTAGAGACATATCAATATCGTAGTTTCTACGTTTTTCTGAATTACTTAACACTTCATATGCTGTGGTTATGTTTTTAAATTTTTCCGCATCGCCTGTGTCTCTATCAGGATGATATATTAATGATAACTTTCTAAATGCTTTTTTGATATCGTCTTGTGTGGACTTATAATCTATACTAAGTGTATGATAATGATTACCATCAGACATTTTATAATAATAAAAGATAAACTTAAATAAAAATTAACGAATTAACAATATGACTACACCGTTTTTAATTAAATATAAACCTACTACATTTTTTAATATCAATATAGACATAGATATTAAAAAATTGTTATATAGTTTGTTTGAAATAAACAGTATAGTTATAATGTTAGTTGGCGAGAATGGTTGTGGTAAAACTACGTTGATTAACTGTATTCTTAATGAATACTATAAAGATACATCAAATGCAACAAAAAATGAACATGTGCTTTATATAAATAGTATAAAAGAACAAGGGCTACAAACTCAAAAAAATGAACTTAGTAATTTTTGTTTAACAAAAAGTACCATTAAAAATAAAAAAAAGATTATAGTGATAGACGATTTAGATAATATAAATGAACCAAGTCAGCAGGTATTCAGATATAATTTAGATAAATATAAAGAGAAGGTACATTTTATATTTGCTTGTGTAAATCATCAAAAAGTTTTGAATGGAATAATATCTCGTGTATTATGTATTAAATTAAATAAACCCACCATACAAGAACATTTTAATATAGCTAATACTATTATTAAAAATGAAAATATTAAAATGGATCATGAAACATTAAAAAAAGTTATTGAATTAAGCGATAATTCATTGCAAAATATGATTAACTTACTAGAAAAGATTTATTTATTAGACCAAGAAAATTCGGTCGAACTGGTCGAATATATAGGAACAATTATAGAAAATAAAATATGGAGGAAATTTACTGAGGTGTGTGTTCATAATAAAAATATACAAAAAGCTATACAAATAATAATGGATATATATAATCAAGGATATTCTGTATCAGATATATTAGACACTTATTTCAATTATATAAAACAAGAGGAACATTTGACTGAAACAATTAAATATGAAATTATAAAACTTATATGTAAGTATACAACAATTATTAATACGATATATGATAGTGAGATAGAATTGTATTTTTTTGTTAATGATATAGTTAAAGTAAGTAATATATATGAACAAACAAGTAATACATAGCACCGAAACCTTTAATATATTATTAGAATTACTAACTACTTATTGTAATAAAGAAAATAAATTTTATATTATTAATAACATACTTTATAAAAAGTTGATTTATAATAATTGTTTGCAATATTTTCTCAATCAATTGAGAGAACATTATTATAAATCTAAGTTGAATTATTTGGATAATTGTAATACTTATAATAATTTTATTACGATTATACGACAAATATGCAATTTTAACAGCGTTGAATATAACACACAAGTAGTATATGAAAAATCTAAATATGTTCCGATTTATTATATTAATATGAACTCAGTAGATATTTAGTAAATACAGTATTAGAAGATAACAATTTATCTTCTGATAAATATGTGAACCATGAATATTTATGTTGTTTTATTAATTTATTAGAATTTATATAAATTCCAAATAAATCGTTTCTTAATTGTGGTATTGACGTATTTATTATATCTTCTATATGAACCGGACTTCCATCGGTTTTTTTTACACCTATTAAAGAACCATCTATATACGACATGGTTTTGTTATTAACCTCATTAAAACACCAGTTACTCATATTGTTTAGAAAAATATGTTCATGAGATTGTTCTTTATTAATGGTTTGTGTATAGCGTAGAAGTTTCTGAATAACCTTATTATTTTGGGTTGAACCCATAAATGACGGATCCGGACAAAATGTTTTACCATGAGGATTATTACAAACGTTTTCAATAACAAAACACCCCGAATGTGCTATACCTTGGTTATATAAATCAATTAAATCTTTTGTGCACAAAAAAGAACATGGTACAACAAAACCACCGTATTTTATTAGTAACATATTCATATATTCGATGTGCTTATTTTTGTTAAATAATGATTTATTCATTTCTAACTCCTCCTTAGAAAACAAATGTTCAAATGAATTGTCGTCAATTAACGCAACATCAAAACTAGAATCACATTTATCCACTATGCTCTTTATCGTAAGATTTATATATGGTTGATTTAAATGCTCATTATTTCTTGAGTAAAATGACTCCCATTTTCTAGAATTTACCTTATATGGCACATATATCCACAATTTAGGTTTTAAACTATGATTAACTTTCGAGTCATTTTTCCCATTAATTAAATATTTTTTAACTATATCCAAATCATCGTTAAATTTTTTATTAAATTCCGTATCATCCAATTTTTTAATTAATTGTTTAAAAGGAAATACTATTATCATAAACAAAAGAAATTTAACATATTTATTCATATAATATATAAAAATATTTTAGTTTCTTAATTGTTTAAGATTAGCCCAGAATTTATCTTTGTTTTTTATATTGTTTTCTTCTTCAACTATTAAGTCATAAACTCTTTTACTAGTTTCTGTATCCTCTTCTTCTTGTTTATTTTTAAAGTATTCTTTTGATAACATATCATTTAATGGGTCTGTTTTTATGCTACGCTCTCGTTTTAGTTCCTCAACTGACTTACATCTTTGCATATTATCCAAGTCTTTTTCTGAAACACCAATTACAGAATTTATTGTATAAACATCTTTTAGATCTGAACCACCATTATTTATATTAGAACCAAGAAGACCATAGTTATTAGTATTATGAAAGTTGTATGTTTCTAAATTACTTTTAATAGATAATGCTCTACCTTTTTCTTTACGAGACTCATATGAATCATTCATGTCTTCCGACGATTTTAACCATTCACCATACCCAACACCTTCATCTTTAATATTATTTCCATGTTTATCAAATAATTCATTGAATTTTTTATTAAAATCTTCGTGTGATGTGAATTCTTTGGCTATCTTCTTTTCCGTCTCATTAAAATATTCATCTTTAATACTATTAAAATCTAAATCATACTCATTATTATTTAGATTTTTAAATCTAAATTCTGCTACCTTTAATAGCAATTTATAAGCATTTAAAAAGAATATAAAATATTCTTTGTTTAGATTAGATTTATCCGGATGTAAGGCATAAACTATATTTTTGGCTTCTTTTAGTTCTTCTTGTGTAAAATTTTTATTTAATTTAAATAGAATAACTAAGTCATTAAAATCATAATTGGATAATTCTAAATCAAGAGTATCTTCCATTAATTATTTAATATATAATTTTTTTTATTTTATTATGTATTAATATCATATAAATAAAACCTATATACCGCAGGATTTGGTATATTATAAATTGGTCTTTAATTATTATTTTTAATATAATTAATTAATAATGATGTGTCGCAAGGAACCTTATTAGAATTGTTATTAGAATTGTTATTAGATGTATATAGTGATATGGTTTTAAAATTCTCTAATTCATTACATATTAATTTGTATAACTCTTTTAAAGTTGCCTTTTACTAATATGTAGAATAAATTTATATCCACAAGATTTTATAATAATTAATTGAATTGTTTTATCATTACCCCCTTATTTTTCACAATATTTATTAAATAGGAATTCATCTTCCATAATATTTATTAGTGTATTGTTTTTATGTAATTAACACAATTTCTGAAAAAAACAATTAATTGTTCTTCATCTGTTCCACTTACTGAAAAATCTGGACTATAGTTTGTATTTTCTTTTTTATAAGCTAATATAACAGGAATACCTTTAACCATTTTTTTGGATTTTAAAAAAGCAAATAAATCAAAATTCTGGTCTACATCAATATTTGCACATGTAACAATATCAGGTGTATTTTTAAATTGTTCATCAACGAAAGGTGCGATTTGTTTACAAGGACCGCACCACGAAGCAGTAAATTTAACAATAAATAGTCCGTTATTATTTTTTATCGTTTCCATAAAACTGTGTCTGTCTAATTCTGTAATAATAACCTTATCCATTTAATTTAAATACGATATATATTATTTAAATTTATTTCTTTAATATATATAATGACTACATACTCTTTGAATAATGTATCTATATACGATACTAATAGGTACGTGAACGACAATATTATTGAAGCATTAGTGAAATTAACGTCCGCCGTCGGAGTGGAGGGAAAACCCCGTGATGATTCGAGTAGTAAATCGTACGATGGTGATGAACCTCCGAAATATGACAAGGTCCCGCTCAATGAATTCGTATTTTGGCTCTTTAATTATCATGCGAATATTACTTTCACAAATCCCGCCAAACAGCTAGGCGCATCACGAGAAGCAACCGAAAAAGACTTAACACATAAAGTGGAACAATATTTTACATTCGAAGGTGGGCCTGGAAATGAAGTGATTAATTCTGATTATCATTTTGAATGCAGTGGTGAGGTAACGCTAGGGTTAGATTTGCGTGTGTCACAAGAATTAATAAAGGCGATAAATATTACTCATGAACAAGCTACTGATGGACAAGCTATGATAGACAAAGATTATTTACTAAATAATTTAAAATTACAGCCAGTGCGCACGACGAACGCAACAAAATTAACCGAATATTTTAATGAAAATAAGCAGAGTTTTGTTTACATAGCTGCTATAAAAGTTGCTAGGACGGGCGTGGGCGGAATATTTGGTAGAAGTTATTACAATATCAATAATGAGACTAAAACTTGGTTGATGACACAACCAGAGAATGGATTAGTTGTCACATTAATTATATCTAATAATTTAAAAGAAAAATCTAAGGTTAAAATAAACAAAACCACCCCTGAAATTAATAGTAACATATATGAAATTAAAGATGGAATAGTTTCTCTTCAGTTTAAAGAAGCAGCAGCAGCAGCAGCAGACGAAGAGTATGTTTTTAAAGTGGACGGTAGCGACACCGCGAAAAATATATATAACAATCTAAATAATAATAATAATAACTATTATTTAAATAAATCATTCATTGCCCCACCAAGCGCTACCACGCACGACCAAGCATCATGGCGTATTATACAAATAGAGGAAGTGTTCCACCCAAAGTTCATCATTCTTTTAATTTTTCTTTCTTTGATCTTTCTTTAAATTTTATTTCCTATTCTCTTCATCACGCGCTCTCGAATTTTGAGTAGCCCCAAGG
>Ga0209815_1000314_pt1 | contig 36739 bp, 33 predicted proteins | sample CoawatmetaG00DNA_FD_187507 | JGI IMG/M metagenome (GOLD analysis project Ga0209815, IMG submission 187507) | Marine microbial communities from the West Antarctic Peninsula - Coastal water metaG002-DNA (SPAdes) (version 2) | ecosystem: Environmental > Aquatic > Marine > Coastal ...
TGGATTATCTGGAACACAACATGCAAACCATTATAGAGATTATGATGGACATGGTACACACGTAGCCGGCACAGCGGTTGGAACAACTTATGGTTGGGCAAAAAAAGCCAGAATTTATTCTGTAAAACTCGCTGGATTAGAAGGCACGGGAGACACAGGAACAAGCCTTTCATCCACTGATGCATTTGATGTCATCAGAGTCTGGCATAATAGTAAATCTATTGACTCTGCAACAGGATATAAACGACCAACAGTGGTAAACATGAGTTGGGGGACTGTCGCCAATATTGGACCGGATTTTACAGTCATAACAGGTGTTAACTACAGAGGAACAACATACAATACCGGCAATGATGCACGATGGCATGAAAGTAATAATTATATGGCAGAAACGTATGGACTTATTGCTGATAAACATGCAGACAATAATTACCACGGCGCGGCAACAACTGCTTCTGTAGATACTGATATAGAAGAAATGATAACGGCTGGAATACATGTAATTTATGGTGCAGGAAACAGCAGTAATAAGATTGATGTGAGTACTGGGGTAGATTGGAATAATACTCTAGATATAAGTGGCACGCCGGCTGGATATTATCATCAAAGTGGTTCGCCATATAACGTTGGTGCTATAAGCGTAGGCAGTATTGATTCGGATACATATAGCGGTTCAACAGAACAAATTAGTAGTTTTAGTGTAAGAGGAGCAGGAGTTGATTTATATGCTCCAGGAAGTGATATTAGAAGTGCATTTAGTACCACAAATGAACATACTGATTCTAACTATTATCTAAACTCATCATATAAGCAAGGAAGTATTTCAGGTACTAGTATGGCTAGTCCTCAAGTCTGTGGATTAGCGGCAACTGTTTTGCAACTAAGTCCACATCTGACACCAGCACAGTTAAAACAAAAAATGACTAATATGGCAACGGATGATTCATTGCATACTACTTCATTAAATAATGACTATGCTAATAAAAGGTCTTTGTTGGGTTCAGCAAATAAATTTTTAAATACACCGTTCAACAGTCAATATCCCCTCACTACATCGTAGTGTATCTATCCCATTAGATAAATAGTGTTAACATATAACTTAATAGCATTCTTGGAAAAATATCATGGCAGAACAAATCAAATTTGGCGATAATCTCTATCTTAAAGGTGAGAAACTTGTATTAGATAACGGACCATCAAATCCTGGTATTATTAAATCTCAAAACGGCACAGTTCAAATTGAAGGCGCCGCAATAATTACTGGAGACTTGACAGTTCAAGGTACAACAACTACTGTTAATTCTGCTACATTAACTATTGATGATAAGAACATTGAACTTGGTTCAGTAGGTTCTCCTACAGATACTACAGCAGATGGTGGTGGTATTACTCTTAAAGGTGCTACTGATAAAACAATTTTATGGATAGACTCAACAGACACTTGGGACTTTAATCAAAAAGTTAAATCTACGAATGGTTTTGAAGGTAATTTAACGGGTAACTCTACTGGTCTACATTTCGGTGGAGTAGACACACAGGGCAATGACCTTCTTAGTACTGGATTATCTGAATTGAATAATGTTCGAATCTGGAGTGGTACAATTAATGATACCATTATCGGAAATGCGACTCCGGCGGCAGCCACATTTAGTACTATCACTGGTGACGGCACAGGATTAACTAATGTTCTAGTAAATTATACAACTACTAATTTAACTGAAGGCACAAACAAGTACTTTACTGATGAAAGAGTTGATGACCGAATTAATGCATTGTTCACAAACGCATATGGAATAACTGGAACTTACAACGATGCAGGAAATGTATTCACTTTAGCATTTGACCCGGTTAATGCAGGTTCAGCCATTGCTGTATTAGATACAACAGACACAACCCAAGCAAAGTTTAGAACTATCCGTGAAGGACAAGTAGGCTCTGGCGGTAATGGAGACTTAACTGTCACATTATCGGGAGATGAAATTGTAATTGACACAACTAATAAATTAAATCAGTTAGCATACAACACGTATACTGGTAATGGCTCTGTTAGTGTTTACACTTTACCATATTCAGTGTCACAAGATTGGCAAGCGTTAGTTTATATTGATGGAGTTGTTCAACACCCAGTAACAAACTATACAATTTCTGGCACAACACTAACACTGACTACTCCGTTGCCTAATACTTCTAAGATGAATGTTATAAAGATGGCAACAAATTCAGTAGCAAGTCCTATAACGAATGCAAATACATTAGGTGGAAATCTTCCAGCACACTTTTTAGATTGGGGACAGTTTACTGGAACACCAACTACAATTGCGGGATATGGAATTACAGATGCAACCTCTACAGCAAGAGCGGCAATCTTTGTTTCTGGTGATTTAAGTTATGACAATAATTCTGGTGAAATATCTACCACATTCACATTACCTGCAAATATTGTTTACGATAATCATCATCAAGCACTTCATTATTCATCTGCATTATCTATTTCTGGTAATGTAATTACGTTAACAAAAGGTGACTCTTCAACTGAAACTGTAACAGTCCCAGCGGGTTATACAGATGCAATGGCTGATGCAAGGGCACAATTAAAAATTGATGCTTTAGTAAATTCAGCGCCTGGTTCATTAGATACATTAAACGAATTGGCCGCGGCACTTGGAGATGATGCTAACTTTAGTACAACAGTAACAAATCAAATAGCGGCAATCGCCGTCCCCTCTATCACAGGAAATATTGTTCCATCAGCCGATAACACGTATAATTTAGGAAGCACTTCTAACAAGTACGCTAACGTATATGGTCATTCAGTTCATGCACATTATGCCGACTTAGCGGAACGATACGCAAGTGATGTTTCTTATGATGCAGGAACAGTTGTAGTGTTAGGTGGCGAAGCAGAGATAACAACAACGACAGAAGCAAAAGATGTTTCAGTTGCTGGTGTAATCTCAACCAATCCAGGTCTTAAAATGAATGCAGATGCGGGTGATGACATAACACATCCTTACGTTGCATTGAGAGGAAGAGTTCCATGTAAGATGATTGGACCCGTATCGAAAGGTGACTTAATTGTTACCGCAGATAATGAGCCGGGTTATGCTCAAAGCGTAGGCAAAGAGAACGCAGGTCGTTCAGTCTTTGCAAAATCAATTGAAACAGACTTAACAGAAGGTAAAAGACTGATTGAAGTAGTCATTTTATAAGCACTTTATTATTAACTGTAAGTATTGCTTTTTAGCACATTTTCATAAATACTATTGTAATGAGAAGATAAAGGGTCTCTTTACTACTAACGTAGTATGCTATAATAGTGTGCTACTAGGCTAACCTTGTCTTAGTCGGGAGAATGGTAACATTCTTAATTAACACAAACTATGGATGGAAATCATTCTTATTAATTATTTTATAAAATAAAAGACGGGAGAAAAAAATATGGCAGCATATGCAATTCAATTCCGCCGTGGCACAACAACTGAACATTCATCTTTTACCGGTTTACTGGGTGAAGTTACAGTTGATACAACTAAGAAAACGATAGTTGTACACGACGGTTCAACAGCAGGTGGTTCACCTCTAGCACTAGAAGGTGCGGCGGTATCATCATCAACAGGTGCGTTCTCAAGTAACGTAACTGTAGGCGGCACATTGGGTGTTACCGGTTTGACTACTATGTCAGGCGGCGGCGCAATGACAGGTGATTTAACAATGACCGGTCACATTATACCAAGTGCTAATATAACATACGATTTAGGTTCATCAACAAAGATGTGGAAAGATATCTACGTTGGTCCTGGTTCATTATACGTTAACGGTAAGAAAGTTATCGAAGATGACTCTGGCAGCATCACCATCTCAACAGATGTAGATGAAGACCTAAAAATTACAACAACAGGTACAGGTACACTTAAACTAACTTCTGCAAACGGTATTAATCTTACTGGTGAATTAGGTGCAGTTTCTGGTGACCTACAAATCGGCGACCACATGGATATGAATAGTTCTCGTATTAAAGAACTAGCGGCTCCAGGTGCGGCTTCCGATGCGGCTAACAAAGCGTACGTTGATTCAACGGCTTCAAGTGCAGTAACAGGTGGTACTAACGCAATTTCTGGTACAACTGGCGCATTTAGTGGTGCAGTAACAGTTGCTGGTGACTTAACAGTTTCTGGTACAACTACATCAGTTAATACAGCAAATGTAACGTTTGAAGACAACATGTTTGTTCTTAACTCAAATACTACTGGTACTCCTACTGAAAACTCAGGTTTTGAAGTAGAACGTGGCGATTCGTTGAATGTTCAGTTCTTATGGAACGAAACAGACGACAGATGGTCAACTGGTTCAAACACATTTCATTCAGGTGCAATAGTTACTCCTTCAATTACAGCAAACGCAGTAATTGGTAATGTAACTGGTAACATCGATGGTATTGTTGGTGGTACATCTCCAGCGGCTGGTTCATTCTTAGCCCTTGCAGGTACTACTATTACTGCAAGTACTAACTTTGCTGGTAACATAACTGGTGATTTAACTGGTGCTTCTGCAGGTGTTCATACTGGCGCAGTAATTGGTAACGTAACTGGTGATTTAACTGGTGACGTAACTGGTGCTTCTGCAGGTGTTCACACTGGTGCAGTAATTGGTAACGTAACTGGTGATTTAACTGGTGACGTAACTGGTGATACTTCAGGTAGTGCAGGTACAGTAACAAGTATTGCGGCACATATTAAAGATGAAGACGATATGTCTTCAGATAGTGCTACTCATGTTGCATCACAACAATCAGTTAAGGCTTATGTCGCTTCACAAATAGCAACTAAAGACAATACTGATGAAATGACTGAAGGTTCAACTAACCTATATTTCTCAAACGCAAGAGCCCGTTCGGCAATTAGTGTTTCTGGCGATATGTCTTATAACTCATCAACTGGTGTAATCTCGACTACAGGTCTTGCTTCATCTGACACTGATGATTTATCAGAAGGTTCAACTAACCTATATTATACAAATGCTAGAGCAGATGCTCGTACGGCAATTTCAACAGCGGCTAATACTACGGCATGGGAAGCATATGCTGACCAGGCAGAAGTAGATGCAGAATCGGCAGCAAGTGCAGACGCAACAACAAAGGCTGACCAAGCACTTGTTGATGCAAAAGCATACGCAGATACGGCAGAAACTGACGCAATTGCGTCAGCAGAGTCGAAAGACGCGGCACGTGCCAATACAGCAGTTTCTAATATTGCAACAGCAAAATCAGAAGCAATTTCGGCAGCGGCAACAGACGCAACTACTAAAGCAGATGCGGCCCAAGCGGCAGCAATCTTGTCAGCAGAAAATAAAGACGCAGTCCGTAAGACAGCATCTGATTCTTATACTGACGCGGCTATAGCGGCATTGTCTGACTCAGCACCAGCAACACTCAATACATTAAATGAATTGGCTGATGCTCTTGGTGACGATGCAAACTTTAGTACAACTGTTACTAACTCTATTGCTACTAAAATGCCATTGGCAGGTGGTGCATTCTCGGGTGCAGTAACTACTAACTCTACATTTGACGGCAGAGATGTTGCATCAGATGGTACTAAGTTAGATGCTATTGAAGCCTCAGCAGACGTAACTGATACAGCAAACGTAACTTCAGCAGGTGCTTTAATGGACTCTGAACTTACAGGTATTGCTCACGTTAAATCTCTTAACCAAGCACTAACAACTTCATCTTCACCTTCATTTACGGCCGTAACAGCGACCAACTTTAATGGTGAAGCAACAACGGCTAAATATGCCGACCTTGCTGAAAGATATTCTGCTGATGCAGTATATGAAGAAGGTACGGTAGTAATGTTTGGTGGTGATATGGAAGTTACAGCGTCACACGGTTATGGTTCAATGAAAATTGCAGGTGTTGTTTCTATGAAACCAGCATTCGCAATGAACGAAGAAGCAGGCTCAAACGATACTCATCCATATATTGCTCTACAAGGTCGTGTACCATGTAAAGTAAAGGGTGATGTTGCTAAAGGTGACATCCTAGTTGCATCTGATGATTCAGGTATTGCTACTAAATGGATGGACGCAGATAGCGACCCACGTATGACAGCATATATCGGTATTGCAATTTCAGACGCAGTTGACGGTATGGTTGAAGTTAAAGTAGGTAAGTAATTATCTAGTTTCTTAACAGATACAACGAAAAAGAGAGCAGAAATGCTCTCTTTTTTTATGTCAATTATATAAGATTATTTGAATAATTTTTTGATAGTTGTACAGATAGTACCTCTTGGGTGTATAGGTAAAGCACCATTTTCATTAATCCAATCTGGAAATCTTTCAAACAATGTTTTCCACTGAACCATCTCATTGTACAAATCTACAATTCTCTTTAGATGTTCGCTTGTATTAGGATAATTATGTTCACTTTTCAACTTATTAACACGTTGTTTGCACTCTGCCAAGTCTCGAATGTCTCGGTCAATTGCCACAATTATCTTTTCAAACGCCTCTATATCTTTAAATTTGTTTATTAGATACAGATGATGTTTGTTCTTTGGCTTGCCGTCATAAAGAAACATTATCTCTTGTAAATCATAGTATAATGCTTTCACTGGATTGATACTTTCTCTATATCTTTTCATTATTTCTTCTATAGCAAAATCAGAACTTTCCGTTGCCAAATTTTCAAGTACACTTATAGCCAATATATTAATTCTTTGACTACTTGCTGATAAAGCCTTCTTTGACTCTTCTTTTACTTTTGCAATTACAATATCTACCAGACGTGCTTCGGCCATATCCATATCTCTTTTTAGATATTCTATGTGTCCTGGGCTGGAATGTATAATCGTCCTTCTTAGGCTGTCAGTAACCCTCTCACCTTTAAGAACTAATTTACAATCTCTGATGAATCGTTGTTTTTCTAAGTTTATAACGTGTTGATTCACTATGTCTCCTCCGAACTCTTTTCTCTACTAGTATTTAGGATGGTGACTTGGTGGTCAAAGTGACGATATAATGTCGTTGATTATTTTTAATTTTTTCTTTCTAAAGAGAGTACGTCTTGTTCCTGGGTGTAAGGGTTTCGGCACACAGTTAGTGTCTACCCAAGCATATCCTCCAGACTCTTCATTCATTTTTGGAATGAATTCTTGGTCAACTAGTATGACAAAAGAGTAGTAACTAAACCCACCGTTCCTTGCATGATATTGGTCTAACGGATATATCTTTATGATATCTTCTTTTATGTCTAGTTTAATTTCTTCTTGTAACTCTCGCAGTAATGCTTGGGCTATGTTTTCTTGTTCTTCAACTTTCCCACCAAAGAACCCCCAATTTCTAGGAAATGAACCACCAATTGCTCTCTGTTGCAGAAGTATGCGATGGGTATCTTTTGCGATTATACAGCCGCCAGCGGCTTTGAGTTTTGATTCTTTCATTATGGGGTTACTACTAATTCTAATCTCCAATATCCAGCATCATATATTCCTTGATATGTGTCCGTCCAAGTTTTTACTTTCCCATCAAATTTAAACTGTTGCATAGTAAATGTGTTTGTAACATAAGCACGTGTGCTGTATGCACTAGCATCAAAACTTTTAACCCATGCACTTCCATTATATTCTATAATATCGTTGGCTGCAAGTGCAATCCCCCACGCACTACTGGCTTCAGCCGCGTCTAAACTTAGATATCTTTGACCTGTAGAAACTGCTGGAATACTATTAAATCCTGGCTTTGCGGTAGAGGCATTAATAATTCTATCTACTGCTGTAATTGTGTTTGTTGGTAACGTAGCAGTATCTATCGTAAATGTTAAAGTATCAACATCGGACGTAGTTGCTAGTGTACCAATAACATCAGCGTTTAGGTCGTCTACTTCGCCGTGATATTTTAATCTAAGTCTTGAAACGCCACTATCTAACTGTCCATATTCTTTGAGTACAGTTGACCATGGAATATTATCGTCATAATTTCCATTTGCATATGGACTTGCTACTACTGAACCTCCACTTTCGTACACTCGTAAAGCATAATTATTTGGTGTCACAATAACACTTGATTGTGCATTTAAATCTGCAAAGAACTCAAATGCATCTGGGTCATAGTCTAATGAATCTAAGTCAGTGTATGTGTAGATGTTATTAATAATATTTCTAATTACATTTTGTCTTGTTACTTGTGCTGGTGGATTAATCCAAACTGGAATCTGGAATATCATTGTAGCAATGTCAATCTGGTCTTCAATACCTGCTGGTATTCCTCTACTTGTCCACTGTAAATCAGTCATCTCTATTGTAGTGATTGTTGTCCAGTCGATAGGATTATCGTTGTGTTGAATTTCTAATGCTGGATTAAATAGTACTAGTATTTGTTCAAGTAGTTGAAGTTTTTGGTCTGTGTTAGAAGTCCAAATATCAACTTGCATGTTTAGTAAGTAAGGAACTGGCATTAATCGTTTTACATTATATTTCTGTCCAGGCTCATTTGTATACTTGTTAGTACCTGCATCAAATTTTCTCTCATTGACACTTACAGCATCATTGAAAAATGGTTCTTGTAATCTTTGTCTGTCAGGTTGTAAACTTTGTACCCAACATGCAATAAATGGAGCAGAGTTTACTACGTTCTCGGAGTTTCCTTTGAGAATAGTTGCCGCCATACGAGATACATCACCATATCTTGATGGTACTCGAATGTAATAATCAGTTACATTGTCATTTTTCTTTGAGCCAGTCTTTACTGTGAATCCACTAAACGTTCTAATGAATTGTAAAATGTATCTTCTGATTTGATTGTCATAGAAATGTTTTTGTGCCATATTAGTCTACCTTTGGTTTTACTGCTTTCGACAGATTAACCTTTGATGTAATAGTAGTACCATCATCAAGTGTTACTGTGCCTGCATTATTAATAAATTGATTATGCAATGCATGTCCAACTTCCCATGCTCCGTCATCGTCATTTATTCTGAACCACTTACTATCTCTGTATTGAAATAATCTTGATGGTTTATAATCTGTTCTTAAGAAATATGAGTCAGTTGTTGGTGAATCTGGAAATTCTTTTCCATATGCCACAGTTGCGTAATCTACATCATCTGGATGATTACTAGGTGTTGCATACATTAAGTTGTTTGTTCTATAGTCCCAGTACTTTCCAGGAACGTTATCTTGTGCTTCAAGTACAACCGCATCTGTGATTTGTAGTTCCTTATTGTAGGTAGACAAAATGTTTTTCAAGTCAGATGCTTCCTCGCCAGTACCAAGAATATCTTTGTATTCTTGTGTATCTTGTAATTGTTTACAACGAACACGCCAAATATGTGGCCACCATCCCGCATCAAAACCTTCAGCACTCTTTGTTGCTTCTTGGACTACCCAGTATTGATTTACAGCATCCATGTCTTTGCCATCATTGCCCTCTAACATCATATCTTCACGCATGTGAGGAAGTTCAATTACGTCACCAGTCATTATTTTACGACCTAGTTGATTAACCATCTCGTTCAAATGGAGAGTGAACACTTGTTGGTCATTACCCAAGAACATACCGAACTGTGATAATTCAAAATCTTGGTCAGATACAGTATATACACCTCTAAGGTCATATACGTCAGCATCATACTTTCTATCACGATTCTCTAAGAATAGTAAATCCTGTATTGCCGGTTTGGCTGGGTCATAGTCCGCATCACTCTTGTCTTGTGAACCGATATACTTATGAATTAACAGTGATGTACCGCCATGGTCAAAGTGTCCCTTGACTGTTTTATCAATAAATTTATAATCGTTACCCTTTTTAGGGTTCCATAGGCTAAGTCTTGCCATATCTATTTTTCTCCATAAGTTGACTTCTTACTGTATTTATCATATAATAGTGTTATATAATTTGAAAACTATAAATAAACATTTAGGAAGGTATGAATAATGATATTAGAAGATAATCAAGGATATTTGTCAGTGAAAGAGTTACTCTCTCCTTTTACTGTCAGGCAGTTTAAATTGTGGGCAATGAACCCAGACAATATACACCGTGGTAACGCTGTGAATGGGGAGTACTATGCGAACCATCGTAAAGGTAGAGAATACAATGTCTGTTGGAGTAAAGAGCCACCTAGAGAGATGTGGCAGCCTATTGTAGATAATCTCGCCAGATACATCGATGCGTTGTTTCAAGGCAAAGAATGGGATATTCATATTGTTGATACTATCACAACGAGACCAGGAAGTGCTAAAATTCGGGCACACATAGATACTCCTTATAGATTTGAAGAATATGCACGTTCAAAAAGTGACGAACTATTAGGGGTTCAGATTATTATTCCACTAGACACGTTCACAATAGAAAATGGAGCAACGTGTGTTTTGCCTGGCTCACACAAGAATAGATACTATTACCAAGATATACAAGACAACCAAGAAGAGTACAATGACTTGCTTATTACTGAAGGATTTCAATTTGTTTCTAATCCAGGTGATTGCTTGATATATAATTCGAGAACATTACACAGTACGATGCCAAATAACAGTAATGAATTTAGAAGTGCATTGTTGTTAAATGCAATTGATGTGAACATAATTGCACGAATTAAAGAACTAGATATGAATACAAAAACAGCCCATTGGAAGAAAAAATGACGAAAAACTTGACAAATGGCCCGTTGTGATGTATAGTAATCTTAATTATTGATATATAAAAGTAAAGATGAGGGAAATGTGACAGTAAAAACAATGAGAAAAAGCAAAGCAAAAAATAGAAACCCAATGTCCGATGAGGCTATCACCGGACCAGAGCCGGATTGGAAAGGAGCAGACACTTGGACAGCAGAGCAATATTATAGAGAACGTGCAAGGTGTCCATATTATTATAGTTATTACTTCAAGTCTAAAGATTTCGTTCCTTGGGTAGCCAAGTACATGAAAGCCAATGGCTATTCTAAAGACGACATAGCATCATATAAATCAGCAGAAGATTGGCGTACTAAGAGTACTCTTGCAGGATATATTATATGTTTGGGAAAGGGAATGCCAGAGAACCATGAAGGTGTTACTGAGTACTTTGAAACACTAGCAGGCATTTCAGCAACATCATTGAGAGATGTAACATCAATAGTCAAAGAACAAATAGAAGACATCATTGCTCATGGCAAAACAATGAAGATAGTGCAAGAGGAAGAAGAAGAAATTACTTCTACTAAGTACAAGCCATCTATTCAGCAACTTCTATTCAACAAGTCGTTAGAAATGTCAGACGAGATAGATGAATTTGTTGAAGAGTATGATGGCACATCAACAATGTTATCCAGTTTCGACCCTCAGAGAATGTTATTGATTGTTGGCGCTAAACCAAATCATGCTAAAATAATTGCATCAATATATAAACCAACATTTGATGATTTTTCAGAACTTGTTAATCCTCCGAGTACTAAAGGTATGGATGAACGTGAAAAAGATATGCAAGAACAACTCAAAGAGGGTTATTCACACTTATCTAGGTCTACAATAAAAAATCAGTTTAAGATGTACAAGACAATAATGGATGCGTGTGACAATATCGTACTAAAAGGTAAAGTAACAAGAAAGCCTCGTAAGAAGAAGGTGATAAGTGCTGAAAAGCAAGTCACCAAGTTTAAATATTTAGACCATCATCCAGAAACAAAGTCAATTAGTGTAAATCCAGCAGACTTAGTAGGGGCAAATAGTGCCATAGTATATAACTCTAAGACAAGAAAACTGGGCATATATCATGCAACTAATGTAGACCCAATGGGTATGAAAAGAGATGGCACTGGACTTAGTGTTAAAGGCACAACTATTCAAGGTTTTGACCCCACCACGAGCGTCCAAAAGACGTTACGAAAGCCAATCGAACAGTTAGCAAAGTTTAAGAAAATAGCAAAACGTTCATTCCAGAAGGAGTTTGATGCTATTAATAGTGTTGAGATTAAAATGAATGGCAGATTTAATGACCAGAGTTTGATTATAAAAGTTTTTTGATAAATACTGTTAACAATAGTTCATGTTAATGATATTTGAGGTCAAACGATGGCAAAACAACGTAATAAAATAAAAAATGATGTAATAAAGCAGATTAGACTGTTGCTTGGTGATGGCATGGTCGATATCGAACTAGACCCAGAACATTATGACCTTGCAATTGATATTGCAGTAGATAAAATAAGACAACGTTCTGAACAGGCAGTAGAAGAAGATTTCTATACTATACAGTTAAAGAAAGATGTTGATATCTATACTCTTCCTAAAGAAATAGCGGAAGTAAAGAAGATACATCATCGTTCATTTGGACATGGTATATCTGCTGGTGTAGATATGGATCCATTTGAATTAGCATATGCAAATTCATATTTCTTTATGAACAATCACGTTGGTGGTATTTCAACTTATGAATTATTCTCTCAGTACCGTGAAACACTAAACAAAGTTGCGGCAACTGATATTCAATTTATTTGGAATCCTGGTACTCATAAGATTAGACTTTTAAGAAAAATGAGAGCAGATGAAATTGTTTTACTTCATGTTTACCTAGAACGTTCAGACGACCAGTTACTAACAGACCCATATCTAAAATCATGGATGAGAGATTACTCTCTAGCATATTGTAAGAAGATGATAGGCGAGGCTCGTTCTAAATTCTCTGCACTTCCCGGCGCTCAAGGCGGGGTCACTTTGAATGGTGATGCCTTGAAAGCAGATGCAACCGCTGACATAGATAAGTTAGAAATGGAATTGAAACTATACATCGATGGTTCCGCCCCATTAGGCGTAATGATTGGTTAATTATAATACACCGACATCACCTACTTGCATGAACGATAAGAGTCCATTATCCCCTTTTAAAGAAGAATTTGGACTGAGTCCATTATCCCCTTTACATGGAAATACTAAAAGTCCCTGCATCAGTGTATGTAAATACAACGAAAAAAACTTCTGTGTTGGCTGTAAACGCCACATGAATGAAATCTTTGATTGGTTAGATTACCCAGACGATATGAAAGATGCCATCTTAGAAGATATCAAAACTCGAAATATAAACTCAGAAAAAGGTTGACATCCAGTTGATTATTGTGGTATAATAACTATATCACAAATGAGAAGAACCCAAATGATAATAGGTATTACCGGTTTAATAGGCTCAGGCAAAGGCACTGTTGCTGATATTCTAGTTGAAGAACACAATTTTATTAAATTAAGTTTTGCAGATAAACTTAAAGATGGAGTTGCAAGTGTATTCGGCTGGAACCGTACTATGCTTGAAGGTGACACTGTAGAAAGCAGAGAGTGGCGTGAAACTGTTGATGAGTTTTGGACTAATGAAACAGGAAGAGAAATAACACCTAGATTAGTGCTACAAGAGTTCGGTACAGATTGTATGAGAAATGGATTCTATCAAGGAATCTGGGTTAGTCTAGTCAAGCAAGAAATAATCAACAATCCTGATAATAAGTATATCGTTCCTGATGTACGTTTCGCAAACGAAATACAAGTCATAAAAGACCTTGATGGTGGAGTTTGGAATGTCAGACGTGGTGAACTACCATCTTGGTGGGGATATGCTATTCAAGACAACGAACATCCCGCTTCATCACTAATGAAAGACTATCATTCTGATGTTCATCAAAGCGAATGGAGATGGATAGGCAAAGACGAACAGTTTGATAATATACTTTATAATGACGACACAATAGAGTCGTTATATAGTAAAGTTTCGGAAGGGTTGTCTACGTAGTTAACCCCAAAAACAGTGTTTTTTCATGGTTTTGACTAAATAGTAGTAACGAAATATATTATTACAGACACAACAAACAGGAGAAAATACGATGGCTACATTAGTATCACCAGGAGTTGCAGTATCCGTAAGTGATGAATCACAATACGCGGCGGCTACACAAGGCACTCTACCATTATTAGTTATTGCTACGGCAAGTAACAAAGCAGATGCCTCAGGAAGTGCAATTGCGGCTGGTACAAAACCAGCAACAGCAGGAGTTGCCTACTTAGTTTCATCTCAAAGAGAATTAGTCGAGACATTCGGCGAACCAAATTTTTATAAAGTCGGCGGTAAGGTTGTACAAGGTTCTGAGACGAGTGAGTATGGTCTTCTAGCGGCATATCAATACCTAGGTGTTTCAAATAACGCATACGTTATTCGTGCAGATATTGACTTAAAAGAATTAGAAGCATCATCAACACAACCAGCAGGCGTTATCACTAACGGTACATATTGGCATAACACTTCAAAATCAAAATTCGGAATGTTCAAATGGTCAGGTACAGCATGGGCGGCACAATCAGTTTCAGTTTTAAATGATGCGCCAGGAACAGGAAACGTAGAAGCAATTTCAGGTGGCTTTGCGGCTCCATCAAACGCATTTGGTCAAGCAGGTGACTTCGCAGTTGTAACATCTACTGCAAACGTTTCATATTATGAGAAAAAAGCAAGTGCATGGATATTATCTGGCGACACAGGTTCAGCAGATTTTCAATTCAACATGTTCGCACCAACTAAACAATCAGATGGCTCAACTGCACTAGCGGCAGGCGATGTTTATGTTCGTTTATCGACAGCAGGTTCTGGTTTAGACGTAGACTTAAATGTTTATAACACTACATCAGGCTTATTTACAGCAGTTCAGGCACCTTCATATGCATCAGACGATTTAGCAAGTGCTAAGTTGACAACTTTAGGTGATGTTTATGCACAGTATAACACTGCGGCAAATGGCTTTGCTCATTGGAACTTAAAACGCCACACAGGCGCAACAACATCAGTTCTTACATCTGGTACGTTACCGAGTATATCAAGCATTTCAGCAGTAGTTTCAATTGAAGGTACTTCAAAGACTTTCTCATCTGCTACAATTGATGCAGTTTTAACGGCAATTCAAGCAGATGCGGCTATAAATACTGCAAATGTAAAAGTTGAAAAAGTTGGTACAAACAAAATTCGTTTTACTAAGACAGACGGTAAAGAATTAAATCTAGTATTTGCTTCAGGACACACTGCAATGGGCTTTGCGGCAGCAACACAAACTAAATCAGTTTGGGAAGCATTGTCTTATCAAGCAAAAGCAACACAAATTACAGGTACAATCGCAGAAGGTACACATTGGTTCAATGCTAGTCTTAAGATGGAGATTATGAAGAACGTTGATAACGGTGGAACAATGGAATGGCAAAAATACGCATGGTCTGAAGACACAGATGGTCTTGCACCAAGCGAATTGCAACTCGTTTCATCCTCACCAACAAAACGTAAAGATAAAACATCTTCACTAGTAACTGGTGATATCTGGGTAGACTCAGATGCGGCTAAGTACCCAACAGTATATCGTTGGTCAGGTTCAGCATGGGTTAAATTAGATACAGCAGACCAATCATCAACAGCAGGTTTAGTATTCAGTCATTACTCATATGATGCACCTTATGATTCATCAGGCGCGGCAGTGGCAAGAACAGCACACGCTTCAAAAGCCAATCCAGCCTTACATCCAGAAAACATTCTGATGATAAACATGGACTACTCTACTTACAACGTTAAGAAATATACTAGCGGTAAGTGGGTTTGGGCTTCAGGTGTAAACACTGATGGTTCTGGCAAGTTTGGAGCAGAGGCACAAAGAGCAATGGTTGTTACGGCTATGCAATCGGCAGTAACTGGAAATACTGGAATTCGTTCAGAATCAGTATACTTCAATCTAATAGCGGCTCCAGGATACTTCGAGTTGATGGATGAAATGATTACTTTGAATAAAGATAAAAAAGAAATCGCATTCGTAGTAGGTGATTGTCCAATGACATTGAAATCAGATTCAACATCATTGAAAGCATGGGCAGATACATATGTTCCAGCAGAAACTTACGCGGCAATTTATTATCCACATGGTTACTCAAGTGACTTGTCAGGTAATAATGTTGTTATACCATCATCAGCAATCGCACTAAGAACTATCGCATTCTCAGACCAGGTTTCATATCCATGGTTTGCTCCAGCGGGTCTTACACGTGGTGTAGTTTCAAACGCAACACAAGTTGGTTATGTAAACGCTGAAGATGAGTTTGTTAAAGTACAATTAAGTGAAGGTCAACGTGATACATTATACACAGGACGTATGAACCCAATCGCAGACTTCCCAGCACAAGGAATAGCAGTATTTGGTCAGAAGACAACACAAGCAACTGCAACTGCTCTAGATAGAGTAAATGTTGCACGTTTAGTTAACTATATGCGTCATAACTTAGACCAGATGTCTCGTTCATTCTTATTCGAGCAAAATGATAAGATTACTCGTGATAATATGAGAGATGCAGTTGAACGTTTTTGTGGCAATCTTGTTACTACAAGAGGTTTATATGACTTCTTGGTAGTTTGTGATGACTCAAACAACACACCAACACGTATTGACAGAAATGAATTATGGGTAGACGTAGCAATACAACCAGCGAAAGCAGTTGAATTTATCTACATCCCACTTCGTATCAGAAATACTGGTGAAACATTATAATATAAACTAGAGAGTTTAGTTTAAAACCCCTCCTTAGTGAGGGGTTTTTTATTGTCTGATGTAAACTGATAAATACAGTTATGAGAATTAATGAAGTAATATTACACGAGGAACTACTAGACGTAAAGTCAGTTATAACTTCGTCTATAAAAAAATTAGATAAAGTTTTTAAGAGTAACAACTACGAACTAAGAATAGTAGGTGGTGCTGTTAGAGATATTGCTTTAGGTAAAACTCCAAAAGATATTGACTTGGCAACTGATGCCACACCAGACGAAATGATTGCGATACTTGATAAAGCAGGTATTAAACATAAGCCAACAGGTTTAGAACATGGCACACTCACAGCAATATTAGATAGTGAACCATTTGAAATCACAACACTAAGAGCAGATAAAGAAACTGACGGCAGACATGCAGAAGTTGAGTTTGTTAAGAGTTGGGAAGAAGATGCTAAACGCAGAGACCTAACATACAATGCTATGAGCATGGATATGGAAGGTAATGTATTTGACTACTTCAATGGCATGGACGACTTACAAGATAAAGTCAGTAAGTTTGTGGGCGATGCAGATGAACGTATCAAAGAAGACTATTTAAGAATATTAAGATACTTCAGATTTCAAGGCAGACTATCGACCCCAAGTTGGAATGACGATACGTTAAAAGCAATTAGTTCAAACACATCAGGATTAGCAAAAGTTAGTGCAGAACGTATTTGGCAAGAAATGAGTAAAGTACTTTCAGGACAGAATGTTGCTAGTGTCTTAGACCACATGACTAAAACAGGTGTTAGTAAAGTTATAGGATTATCAACAAACGATTTAAGCAAAGTCAAAGATAAAGGCAACTCTATTGTAGCATTAGCACAAATGGGCAACACAGTAGACATAGCAAAACGTTGGAGATTAAGTAACAACGAATCGGCTCTGTTAGACTTTTTAGTTAAGAATAAAAATAATTCTCTTGACCAAAAGAAAGTAGAAGATATGATTGCCGATGGAGTTAATAAAGATTTAATTTCAGCACTGGCAACTCTACAAGGCAAAGATGTAAACATAGATGCAGAAGTACCAACCTTTCCTATTACAGGCACTGACTTAATTGCCAAAGGTATGAATCCAGGACCAGAAATTGGTACAAAACTTGGACAACTAAAACAAAAATGGAAGCAAAGTAACTTCAAGGCAACTAAAGATGAATTGTTAAAAGAGAATTCAGACTTGGGTACTCAACGAGGAAGATTAGAATATCATCTAAAGCAACCAGTTGGCGATGATATGTTAGTTCATTTGTCTGGTTTAGGAAAGTTTCACAAAGGTGATGATACTCTAGCAGACATAGTACCAGAAAGAAATGGCATGTATGCATTACATCCTGACAAATGGGAAAGTACATTCTATAGTCTAACAAATAAAGATGCTAAGAAAATTGTTCATTATAAGCCAACATTGATAAAAGCACCATCAGATATGATTATTGCTGATATGGCTATAGCAAATAGATTTTACAGAACAGATAATCCAGAAGAGCAAGACAAACTTGCAAAAGAATATAAAGATAGTATAGGTAATGATGTGTCTAGTATGAAAATGCCAGAAGTTATTATATCTATGAATGAATCATTAACTGAAGCAGTACATAAATTTATGACTGGTCATGGTGTTACATTTGGTGGTAAGAAACACGAAGAAATGGAAATTGAAGTAACAGGAACTGATGATGTAAATAGAAAGTATCAAATTATGATACTTACACCAAAAGAATTATTTGGTAAAACAGTTTCAGTTAGTTCTAAATATATGGAAAGAGGTCCTTGGACAAAGACTACAACATTAAAGGCATTTGAATAATGAATATAAATAGAAAAACGTTAGAACTACTACTCTTAAGATACAATGAGATGTACACTGCTATATTAAAACCATGTGCTGAGAAAGAGAAGTTTGCAACACTAATTAAAGATATAGAACTTCAAATAGAAAAAGCAGGCAAAACTATTGAATACTCTGGTGGCTTATCAGTACTAGAATATGCAACAAAGTTAGCGGCTGAGGCAAATGAAAGAACAGCCTCGATGCCACTTCCAGCAAAGAAATCCAAGAAAAAGGCTAATGCAAGTATATAAGGAAACAATATGGCACTTCACTTGTAAGGGATGTAATGGATTTTGGTCTATTGCAGCCTCTGATGAATGGGTTCCGACTGAACTATTTTGTCCACACTGTAGTTCAAAACGCACATATAACGAAGAATTAATAGAACGAGTAGCAGACAACGACTATCTTCCTGAGAGTAAGAATACTCAACTCGAACACTATTATGAGTTTGAAGACGATTTTGGTGACATTGAAGAACTCAAAAAAAGCATGATTGTACAAGAGAAGTCATGGTCTAAAATGAACGAAGAAGAATTACCCAGTCCTATTGCACCAGACCCAGATATTGAATATACTGGAGATGAATGGTGTTCATGTGGGCATAAAAAACTAGATTGTGATTGCAAAGCAGGATGTAATTGTGGGTGCAACAGTCGATTTTTACATGCATATTAACTAACAACTTAATTATTAATAAAATAGATAAATACTAGTGTTAAAACCATAGTTCATAATACTATTATAGGAGATAAAGAAAATGGCAAGAACATTAAACAATTTTGGTGTACCTACTGATTCTGGTGATAATGCCACTGGTACTGGTATCTTACAACCAAAACTAAACTATAGATTCCGTGTAGTAGTTGCTGGTTTTGGTGGAGTATTAGGCGGCAGTTCACAAGAATTCACAAGACAGGTTATGAATGTATCACGACCTAAAGTATCACATGAGTCAATTCCATTAGATTCATACAACTCACGTATGTATGTCATGGGCAAGCACACATGGGAACCAATTACAATTACATTGCGTGATGATATCGCAAACAATCTAACTAAACTAGTTGGTCGTCAAGTACAATCACAGTTAGACCACAAAAATCAAAGAGGTCCTTCAGCAGGTACTAATTATAAGTTTTCAACATTGATTGAAATCTTAGATGGTAACTCTGGTGATGCTACCGAGCAGTGGCAATTAGAAGGTTGTTTCATTACAAACGCTGATTACTCACAAACTGATTACGCAGTTTCAGATCCAGTTACGATTACGATAACTCTTCAGTACGACAATGCTGTATTGAATGATGATATTATGCCTCCAATGGACTTTACATCTGATTCTACAATAGCAGGTTAATTTAACCAGGAGGGTTAAACTCCATGTCGTTTACTAGAAAAAGTAAAAAGAACACGGCCAGACGAGTTCTGGCCGATAGTGCGAATGCAAGACATAGATTTGGTTTTGCAGGTGAGAGTGGCTCGCCAATTGTCTCGGGCACTCCAAAACTTTCTGACCTTTGGTTTTTAGAATTCACTACAGTTACTAACTCTGGCTCCAATGACCTGACTAAGGTGTCTTCAATGGCAAAAGCAGTGTCTCCTATTTCAATCAATACATCAACGATGCCTGTTGACCAATATGGCAAAAGAATTTATATTCCTACTCGTGTAGATTTTCCAGAAGTGAATGTCACTATGTATGATACAGTTGATGGTAAAATGTTTGATGTAGTAGAGTCAATATATACTAAATTCTTTAAGAATAACGATGCTAAAATTACAGGTGCAAATGCAGAAGAAGTATTAACAAGTAATAATATGCATGGTAGAAAACTACCAGACACCAGCCATGATTACTATCATCAACATTTTGAAAAAATAACAGTATATCACTTTTTCGGCAATCTTGATGCTCCATCTCCTCATTCGGATCAAATTAATACAGGCGCAGGAACTCTTCAAAAAATTGAATTAATCAATCCATTAGTTACCAACATTACATTTTCTAGTAGTGATTATAGTGTTACTGAACTTAGAACTACAGATTTACAAATACAACCAGAAAATGTAATAATAAGTAAACCACAAGATGATGTAGCATTTCCAGATTGGATGACATTGGGCATGGATTACATGTTAGATAGATTAAGTCCACAACTTAAGAGAAAAGAGGGTAATCTTTATCCTGACCATTTTGGTGATACTGGGTATGGTCCTAGAACAGAAGATGGTAGGTTCAAAGAGAAAATTACTGATACACTAAAACAAGATGAACGAGAGTATGCAGATACTAATCTAAAAATATCTGAATTAATGACATTGTATAATGCTCAAATTAAAAACCCTAATGAACAAGGTAATGCCGCATTAGAGGCTGCCTTAAAAGAACGAATTGGTGTCATAGATGTTGCAAGGTCAAATAGATTTTCAAAAAATTCAAAGAATCCAAAGAATGAATTTTCAACTCCTTATGAAGCAACGTATAAGAATCCAGATATTCCAGGATTTGGTGGAATAGGAGATAGCAATCCACCTACAAATCAATATCCAAGATATACTACTGACTTAGGCGATAGTATGGTTCAAGAATTGATTGGTGCATTTTTTGGTCAACGTAGTTTTAATACGAACAATATTAAACAGAGTTTGATAAGTACATTAGTTGGGGCTACAGGATTCCCACAGAATCTAAATATTGGCGGTACTAGTTTATTGTCTGGTGCTACAACAGCCCAAAAAGGTGCATATGAGACTACAGAGAAAGCGTTAAAGCCAGTAGTTAGTGAGACTATTCCTGTATTTAAATCTGATTCTGCTCCTGGCAATCTTGGCGTAAGTAGAATGATTAAGAAGAATTTCAAATGAGAATAGATATATTAACAGCAAAATTATTGAAAAAGGGCTTCAGTCAAGAAAAGGCAGAGTCGTACGCTGTAGAGGTTATAAACCTTGCGAAGATGTACGGTGTAAATCCTTATGACTTCATAGATGAACTATCAGAAGAATCAGATTTCAATGAATTAGGAGAGTTCGTTTTTAATAGTGCTTTGCGATTTGGTTACCAGACGGGCAAAATGGCTGCTCGTTCACCAAACAATTATGTCGCAAGGGCAATTATTAAATAATGGCAAAATTCCATCAAGGCAAATACACAGTAATAAACGAAGAAAAATACTCAGGAAACGGAACGCCCGTTTTTCGAAGTAGTTGGGAACAGACTTTTATGCAGTTCTGTGACAACAATCCAAACGTGATGGCATGGGCAAGTGAGCCTGTTAGAATTACGTATAAGCATCCTTTGAATGGTAAACTAACAACATATGTTCCTGATTTTATTGTCGTATACAGAGATGCAAAAGGTAAGAAAAACGCAGAACTAATCGAAATCAAACCAAGTAATCAATCTAATCCTAAATTTGCAAAAGGTAGAGGGCAACAGGCACAAGTAGCAATAAACTATGCCAAGTGGGATGCCGCAACACATTGGGCAAAAAAACGTGGGATGAGATTTAGAGTTCTTAATGAAGGTGATATCTATGCCAACACTAAGAAACCTAAAGCAGTTAAAAAACCTAAGAAGCCCATCAAACCAAGATAACACACCTTAGGACCGATATAAGTTTCGGCTTTGCTGTTACATATGTCTTATAGGTGAGGATGCCGTTATCCTTTATTCATATCGCTACTATGACTACAAAAAACGGCAACTTTATTTTTGATAAATACGTATATAATTAATTAAGAGTGTATGATATGACAAAAAAATTAGAAGAAACTTTCAATATTGAACCAGCAGAAGAAGAAATTGTTGAGAAAATTGAGGAAGAAACACCATCAATTGAAGAATCTAAGGAATTAACACAAATTCTATACTCAGAGTTGAAGACTACTGAGAAGATTGATAGTGCATTACCACTAGTATCAGACCTTAATCAACATGACAAAGAAATGGATGATATTCATCAAATGGCGTTAGATGCATTTAATGACTTAGTTCAATTGGGAATGAACGTAGAAGTACATGCTGGTGCTAAATTGCTAGAAACCGCGAATCAGATGCTAAAAACGGCTATGGAAGCAAAGGATAGCAAGGTTGATAGAAAATTAAAGATGATTAATCTACAATTACAAAAAGCGAAGTTGGACCATAGTGTCCAGAAGTCTCTACCAGAGGGTACAGAACTAGAAAGTGACGGAGCAATAACAATTGACCGAAATGAGTTGCTAAAACGCATTGACAACGCCCAAAAAGATATAAAAAATGATAAATAAGAATAGAACAATTATACTTTAAAACATTATTGGAAGAGTTATGAAAACATTTAAACAATATTTAACAGAGTCAACAAAAGAACACAAGTTCACACTGAGGTTCTGTTGTGACTTAGATGAAACAGAAGAAAATCGTATAGAGACATTTTTGTCGAAATATGACCTTAAGTCTATGTCTAAGACATCTACGACTCCTATCACTAAGAATCCAATGTTTTTTAAAGAAGTAGAAAATGCAAAAGTTTCAAAAATTGACATAGTTACGGGTTATCCGTTATCAGCAGATATTCTACAACAGCAATTGAGTGACTTGCTTAGTATATATCTTACTCATGTTGTTGTCCACCCAGAAGGATGGGAACCACAAGAAGAAGTTGAAGACAAAGATAAAGAGGCATTATTAGCATCAGATTATGACGAAACGTCAGATGATGGTAAGACTTATGGCAAAACTTTCGTAGATAAATTCTTAAATGATTTAGAGAAAAAAGAACATGACGTAGTAGAAAATGAACTTAGCATTACGCCAAAATCTGACAAAGCACAAGAACAAATGGACAAAGAAGAAAAATCTACTCCATCTGTAATCTCAGGAGATGAAAATGGAAAATAATAAACAGTATAACCTTACGCAAACTGAAGATAATGGTGAGTCAGTAACGACTACTACTACAACTACAGAACACGCTAGTGAAATTTTACGTATGATGAAGTTAGCAGGTATTGAATCTGCTCACGTTCATGGTCATGATGAGTCAATTGAAGAAGAAGTAGAAGCAGAAGTTTACGAGCCTACTGAAGCAAACGACAAATTAGACTTAGATGACTATTCTAAAAAGTCACCTGAAAGTATTTCAAAGCAAAAGAAATCAATTCAACCAACTCTTGGTGATAATCCACTAGAGTATTCATTAGATGAAAATGAAATTTATGAAGCGATGATGACAGAATTCAATGCAATGCAAGAAGTTAACGAAGAAGAAGAAGATGTTAACGAAGCACAAAGTCCAGCCCAAAAGGCAGCATTTGCAAAAATGCTAGCCGCTAAGAACGGTAAAAAAGACGAAGCAGTTGAAGAAGAAACTGAAGAATTAGAAGAAGCACAAAGTCCAGCACAGAAGGCAGCATTTGCAAAAATGTTAGCCGCTAAGAATGGTAAAAAAGATGAAGCAGTTGAAGAAACTGATGAATTAACAGAAGAAACTATATCTGAAGACGAAGCGGATCCTAAACCAGAAGTTGGAATGAACTTCACGAGAGTCCGATGGGCTAACCCACCAATGGGAGAGTTAGAGCCCGATGACCAGAACGAAGATGAATATATGCATGGTACAATAATCAAAGTTTCTACTGACCACATAGTCGTTAAGTTCTTTGATGATACAGTCCAAAAAATACATGTTGGTGGTATCGAGTATGATAAGGAAGAAAATAAATTTTATAGTGAAGAGAATGGCACCTCTTGGGATACAGGAGAAAATGACAAACAAGATAGACTAGCCAAATTAGCCGGAATTCAAAAAGAAGAAATAGCGACCGACCACGACCCCAAATGGGACGCTGAAGAAAAAGAACGTAGAATAGAAGGTGATAAAGCCCGTAAAGAAGATGATAATAACTCATCAATTCAGAATTTTAAGCCAATACAAGGAAGTGCTGATTGGGCAAAATCAGTTACAGATGGAACACGTAAACATTTTCAAACTGAGATAGAGGATTCCTCAAACTTTGAAATTGGCTCCTTATCCAGTCCATATACTGCGGCAACTTACCTGCAAGAATTAAAAAGAAGTATTGATGAAGCCTTCACCAAACATGGAACACCAGTACCAGAACGCATTGCTAACATATTTAATAAGTTATTAGAATATTCTAAAAACTGGCCACTTCAAATGAAAAACAGAAAAATAGGTCCTTCAACCGGTTACGGGAACCATATGCAATTTGCAGACAACGGAGATGAAGAGTATATTGCTGAATTATTCATTGAACCGATGCTGAATGAGTTCTTCACTGCGGGAGAAGAAATTGGTATGTCTATGGATGAATCTATATCTGAAGACTGTGGCTGTGGTCATGGTTCTGATTGTGATTGTAGTTCTGATTGTGATTGCGGTTGTAACGCAGTAGAAGAATCTGTATCAATACAAGACGCAGTTAATGAATCACAAGAAAGACTTAGAAATTTAATTAACTGGTAAAAATATATAAATTCAAACAATAAAAAGTCTCCTAGTGAGACTTTTTTTGTGGGCGCCCAATAAAAAACCCGACATAAAGCCGGGCTTTCTAATTTATTAGATTATGATTTAGTAACCATAGTTCTCATCATTATAACCTAGTCCTGAAGACGCGGTTGTAGTAATTGAACCAAAATCTTGTGTGTCAACTCTAACACCTGTAATTACACCCATACTAGTGAAACCACGAGTTCTTCCTGTTGAACCACCAGTTGCTGAACTATGTCCTGCACCTGCTGTTGGTAAATCATCGCCGCTTGAAGTAATCGAACCAAAATCAGACATTTCTCTTAAATCAATTGAACGTCTAACCTTAATACGAGCCATCCCTGCGATTGCTCTAAGACCTCTGTATCTTGCCATTTTATTTCTCCCATAAAGTTGATGTCGAGGTGGGAATCCCCAATCATCAATAGTATTTATCATTCTTGGCGGTATCATTATAATCAAAGATAAATACTTATAGATAATTAAGTGAGTATTTAACTTGGCAGATTTAACAAAAAAACCATATCAAAAAACACAATTTAGTAATGCACAGTTGTTAGAATTTAGCAAGTGTATGAGCGACCCTTTCTATTTTCTGAATAAGTATTTCTGGATTCAGCATCCTACTAAAGGTCAAATATTGTATCATGCATATGATTACCAACTGGATTTAGCAAAATCGTATCATAATTTTAGATTTTCTATATCTATGTTAGGCAGGCAGATGGGTAAGTCTACGACAGCGGCTGGATATCTACTGTGGTATGCAATGTTTAATCCAGACCAAACTGTTCTCATTGCGGCTCATAAGTATTCAGGCGCACAAGAAATCATGCATAGAATTAGATATGCATACGAGATGTGTCCAGATTTTATTCGTGCTGGTGTAACGAACTACAACAAAGGTAGTATCGAATTTGACAATGGTTCACGTATTATTGCTCAAGCAACAACTGAAAATACTGGTCGTGGTCTTTCAATCTCATTGCTCTACGCAGATGAGTTTGCGTTTGTACGACCTACAATAGCAAAAGAATTCTGGACTTCTATCTCACCAACACTAGCAACGGGTGGTAAAGCAATCATCACATCAACGCCTAACTTAGATGATGACCAGTTTGCGACTATATGGTCAGGCGCTAATAAGAGATTAGACGACTATGGAAATGAAACAGAAGTTGGTATTAATGGGTTCAGACCATACAAAGCATTGTGGCATCAACATCCAGACAGAGACAAACAATGGTCAACTGAAGAAGAAGCACGAGTTGGTAAAGAACGCTTTCTAAGAGAACACGAATGTCAATTTATTGCATACGATGAAACATTAGTAAACAGTCTGAAGTTATCAGGAATTAAAGGAAGAGAACCTATATTAAGAACAGGCCAAGTTAGATGGTATGAGAATATTAATAAAGATTCCTCGTATGTTATAGGATTAGACCCGTCAATGGGAACTGGAGGAGATAATGCCGCAATTCAAGTGTGGGCATTACCAGAACTAATACAAGTTGCAGAATGGCAAAACAATAGAACTGATATACGTGGCCAGGTAGTTACGATGCATACTATTCTTACTATTATTAAAGATGAAATGATTGAACTTGGTAATAGTAATCCCGATATATACTGGTCAGTGGAGAACAATTCACTAGGAGAAGCCGCTCTGATAGTCATTGAAGAAATGGAAGAAGATAGATTTCCTGGGACATTCCTACATGAACCTAAAAAGAAAGGCAGGCAACGTGTCTCCAGAAAAGGATTTACTACTACATATAAGACAAAGATTACTGCTTGTATGAAAATGAAATCATGGATTGAGAGTGATAAGATGATTCCTACAAGTAAAAATTTCATAAGAGAACTGAAAACATTCATAGCAAAAGGAAAAAGTTACGAAGCAAAAACTGGTGAGACTGATGACTTAGTGTCAGCGACATTGTTATGTGTTCGACAAATACAATTTATATCTAGGTTCGAAGAAGGATACGAAGAAATGCTTGGTGAGAGTCTGGATGGGGATGTTGAATACAATGAACCACTTCCTATCATATTTTGATAAATACATGAAACAAGTACGGAAAAACTAATTATGGCAATAAATCTAAACGACATATCAAGAAAAGTAATGAAACTGATGCAAGGCAGTGGACATGCAATGAAAATGTTTGACGCTAATAGCGGCAAAAGTGTTGCAACTCCTGAAGAGGCACGTTTCTTTTACGTTAAAGAACCAAACATGATGGTTCATATTGACGGAGCAACCAATGAACTAAAGTTTCATATTGGTGGAGATGTTGATATAGATAACGAACAAATTAGCAATATGATGAACCAGTTAAAATCTTTAGCACGTACGAACATGCTAGACTTTGATATTCGTTCATTTGGAAAACACATCGAACCTAAAAACTATGCATACAAAGTTAAACAAAATAAGGAGCAAACCATGACAGACCACGTCAATGAAGGCATGGGCCCATTGTCGGGCTCTTCAAAAACAAGCAGACAGACATTAGAAAATGTCCGCCTAATTTTAAAACACCGTGCGCCAGTAAACGAAGAATCTCGTGGTTCTCGTTCACGTAACATTTCAGCAATCTTTGTTGAAACAGGCGAAGGAGAACGTTTCAAATATCCATTTATACATTTGAACGGTGCAAGAGCAATGGCACGTCACGTAGCATCAGGTGGTGAAACACATGATATGGTAGGCGAAGCAATTATAGAGATGTCTGATAATTTAGCAAGGCTAAAAGAGTTTATGAATGTAGTTAACAAACAAGACTTAGTAAACGAAACTAATCGTTCTGATGTTTGGAATGTTAAACGTAGTGTGATGTCTATTAAAGAGAAAATTCAACGAATTCAAGGCGCAAAAGGTTATGCTAGTTTTGTAGAAGACTTTGCTCTTAAAGGTGACAAAATACACACAGAAATTTCAGAAGAAATGGTAGATGCATATGTACAGAAATTTACAAAATCTACATTTGAAGAAAATCTAAAAGATATTTTTCCATTACTACACAAAGTTAATGAAGAAGAAATGGAAAATCGTAGAGATAATCAAACTGCAAGAGTTTTAGAAATATTGACTGCAAAAGTCAAAAAGACTGGTGAAAAAATAAACACAATTTCTTTTGGTGCTCCAAGTTCTTCATCTTATGACTACTCACAAATTAAAAAGCAATTCGCAGAACCTCGTAATCCAGAAGAAGCGGCACAACAAAAGATTAATAAGATAGCAATGACATTTGATGATTTGGCTGACAGAGTTCAAGTAGACACATTATTAGATAAGAAAGGTAAAAAGAAAGGTCACGATTTAGCGGCAGAGATTTCTTTTTTCTTAACTGATATTGCTAACGAAATTCGTTCAAATCCAAGAGGCATGGACAAACAAGATATGACAGTTGCTGGACACTTACTTAAGATGTCTAAGATGTCAGTAGAAAAAGTTGAACCAAAAACAGCAGATACACAAATATCTGAAATGCTTGAAGAGGCTTTCTCAAAGTTTGACCCAGATAGAGGTATTATTAAAGAAGACGAATCAATAAATGAAGACGAAGTTAAAAAAGGCGATACTATTAATCACCGTGATTTAGGAAAACTTAAAGTTTGGAGTGTTTCAAAAGATGGAAAAGAATATAAAGTTCAAGTAGGTGACAGTAATAATTTTAAGAAAATGTCATACGCTGAGTTAAAGGGTTCTGTTTCAAAGAAAAAGTTTTCGACCTCCATGAGTGAAGAGAATGGCAAAAATGATAGACTAGCCAAATTAGCAGGTATGTAAAAAATAAATAATTTTCTGGTTGACATTCATAGTCAACCTATGCTATAATAAAGGGAGTGTTAAAACTTCCTTTTTTATTGTTCAATAACCGCCACATTCGGGGTTAAAAAAACTTTCAAAAAGACTGATTTAATGCTTGACTTTAAGAAAAAAGATAAGTATAATAGTATCATTAGTAGAAATATGTATGGTACATAAAAAACTAATATAAAACTAATAGTAATAAGTAACACAAAACTAATAAAGGCTAATATAGGAGAAAATAATGGCTACACTAGCAGAAATCCGTGCGAAACTTCTCGCACAAGACAGTAAAGCATCAGACAATGCATCCTCAAACAGAGGTACAGATGCTGTATACCCTTTCTGGAATATGGACAACGACAATACAGCAGTATTGAGGTTCCTTCCAGACTCAGACCCAACAAACACATTCTTTTGGAAAGAACGCCAAGTTATCAAACTTCCGTTTCCAGGTGTTAAAGGTGGTGATGAATCAAAACGAGTAATCGTTCAAGTACCATGTGTTGAAATGTGGGGCGAGTCTTGCCCAATTCACGCAGAAATTCGTCCTTGGTTTAAAGACCCAGCAATGGAAGACTTAGGTCGTACATACTGGAAAAAACGTTCATACGTTTTTCAAGGTTTGGTTGTAACTGACCCAATTGGTGGTGAGCAACCTGAAAATCCAATCCGTAGATTTATCATTGGACCACAAATCTTCAAGTTATTGAAGGCGGCTCTAATGGATCCAGACATGGATAATCTACCAACGGAATATGAACAAGGTACTGATTTCCGTCTAACTAAAACAACAAAAGGTCAATATGCTGACTATTCAACTTCATCGTGGTCTCGTAAAGAGCGTTCACTAAATGAAGAAGAACGTCAATCGGTTGAAACTCATGGTCTTTACGACTTGAATGAGTTTATGCCTAAACGTCCAACTGAGGATGACATGCGAATTATTACAGAGATGTTTGAAGCATCTGTTGATGGTGAATTGTATGACCCAACTCGTTGGGGACAGCACTATAAACCTTATGGGTTAGATGTTCCTGCAGGAACTTCTGTACCAACTCCAACACCTTCTGCTCCAAAAGTAGAAGAAGTTAAGGCAGTTGCTCCAGTTGAAACTGTTACAGAAGCATCAACACCGACTCCAGCACCAGCACCAGTTGAAACGACTGATGCATCTGGAAATGCGGCAGATATCTTAGCAATGATTCGTAGTAGAAAAACAGACTAAGAACCAATATTGAGTGGGGGAGAGTTCTTCTCCCCTTACTCTTTTATATCACATAAGGAGAAATATATGGCACGAGCCTTTGATGCGAGTAAGTTTCGCAAAAATATAACAAAATCTGTTCCTGGTATGAGTGTTGGTTTTAGAGACCCAGATACTTGGGTATCAACAGGAAATTACACATTAAATAAACTTATCAGTAACGACTTCCATAAGGGAATTCCACTTGGTAAAGTAACAGTCTTTGCAGGTGAAAGTGGTGCAGGTAAATCATTTATCGCCGCTGGTAATATCGTAAAAAATGCACAAGACCAAGGAATTTTTGTAGTACTAATCGACAGTGAAAACGCACTAGACGAAACGTGGTTACACGCACTAGATGTAGATACTACACCAGAAAAACTATTAAAATTAAACGTAGCAATGATTGACGATGTTGCTAAAATCATTTCAGACTTTATGAAAGGTTATAAAGAAGACCACGCAGATAGACCAGACGAAGACCGTCCTAAGGTTTTATTTGTTATTGATAGTCTAGGAATGATGATGACCCCAACTGATGTTGACCAATTTAACAAGGGTGACATGAAAGGTGATATGGGTCGTAAGCCAAAAGCGTTGGCATCGTTAGTACGTAACAGTGTGAATATGTTTGGTGACTATAACGTAGGTTTAGTTGCTACAAATCATACTTATGCATCACAAGATATGTTTGACCCAGACGATAAGATATCAGGTGGTCAAGGGTTTATCTATGCTAGTTCTATTGTAGTAGCAATGCGTAAACTTAAACTAAAAGTAGATGCAGATGGTAATAAAACTTCACAAGTACATGGTATTAGAGCGGCTTGTAAAGTAATGAAAACACGATACTCAAAACCATTTGAAAGTGTACAAGTTGAGATTCCATACGAAACTGGTATGAGTCCTTATAGCGGTCTAGTTGAGTTTTTTGAAGCGAAAGGTTTGCTTGTTAAACAAGGAAATCGATTGAAGTATATGGCTAAATCTGGCACAGAGATGATTGAATTTCGCAAGAATTGGTCAGATGAAAAACTTGATATTGTTATGAATGATTGGAACGAAGAGAACATTGATGCTGAAAAACACGAATTAGAATCAGTCGAAACTGTTGCCTCAGAAGAAGTATAAAATCAAGCAATCTGTATAAATAGATTGCTTATCATAACAAGAAAAAACTAAGAGGAGTCAACTTGGAATCAGAATCACTTTACGAATTGTGGGAAACTTTAGTGAACTATATTCCTGGCAAAGATAGAATAGAAGCCGGCGAAATGTTCATAAAGCAATGCGATGATTTAGGAATGAGTAGTGAAGATATAGAAATACTAATTGACGGCAACCCAATTCTTTTGGTTGCAATAGATAGATACTTTGAGGATGAAGAAGATGAAAATGATAATGACACCGATGATTGGGACTGATGAACTGGTATAGTAAAGTAGTAAAAGACTGGGGTGAAATTCCTAATTGTATTCAATACTTTGAAACAGAGTTAAAGGATGCAAGAAATGAAGTGAAGATAAAAGGTAATATTGAAAAAAATGCCACGTATCTTCCTGCTTACGTAGAACTTCGTTTTGGTCAATTACAAGAGATAGAGGCCATTTTAGAACATCTAAATATATCATTACGAAAGAAAAGAAGTTCGTATCTACGAAAATATTTAGAGAACTATAATAAAGTATTGAGCAGTAGAGATGCCGAAAAATATGCAGATGGCGAAGATGAAATTGTTGCAGTAGGTGAATTGATAAACCAAGTAGCACTCATCAGAAATCAGTATCTCGGAATAACAAAAGGGTTTGAAATTAAGCACTTTCAACTGTCCAACATAATTAAGTTACGTGTTGCGGGCATGGAAGATTCAGAGATTAACACATATTAGGGCAGAGGATAAAATGACCGGAATTCATATAGTTAAGCGAAACGGAGACAAAGAGGAATTAGACTTAGAGAAAATGCACAAAGTCGTTTTCGAAGCATGTAGTAATATCAATAATGTATCTGCTAGTGAAGTTGAATTAAAATCGCATATCCAGTTTTATAGTGGAATGACTAGTAGTGAGATACAAGAAACATTAATCAAAGCGGCAGCCGAATTAATCACAGAAGAAACACCAAACTATCAATGGGTAGCAGGTAATCTAATTAATTATCATATTAGAAAAGAAGTGTATGGTACTTTTGAACCATGTCACATTGCAGAGTTAGTCAACAAGAATTCTAAATCTGGTTTCTATGATAAAGCATTGTTAGAAGATTATTCAATAGAAGAATGGGAAAAGATTAACACTTTCATTAAACACGATAGAGATTTTGACATCACTTATGTTGGAATGGAACAGTTTCGTGGCAAATATCTTGTTCAAAATCGTGTAACTAAAGAAGTATTCGAAACTCCACAAATGGCATATATGCTAATTTCGGCAACATTGTTTAGTAACTATCCAAAAGAAGAACGACTAAAGTACGTAAAAGATTACTATGATGCGATTAGTACTTTTGACATCTCATTGCCAACGCCTGTTATGGCTGGTGTTCGTACACCACAACGACAATTCAGTAGTTGCGTATTAATTGAAACAGATGATAGTTTAGATAGTATTAATGCGACATCTAGTTCAATTGTTAAATATGTCTCTCAGAAAGCAGGAATTGGGGTTGGTGCGGGTAGTATCCGTGCTATAAACTCACCTATTCGTAATGGCGATGCATCACATACTGGTGTCATTCCATTCTATAAGATGTTTCAAGCGGCAGTTAAATCATGTTCACAGGGCGGTGTTAGAGGCGGTGCGGCAACATTATATTATCCTGTTTGGCATTATGAAGTTGAAGATTTACTTGTTTTAAAGAATAACAAAGGCACAGAAGACAATCGTGTTCGTCACATGGACTATGGTGTTCAGTTCAATAAACTAATGTATGAACGTCTAATGACTGGTGGCAATATCACATTGTTCTCACCACAAGATGTCCCAGGACTATACGAATCATTCTTCAATGACCAAGATAAGTTCCGTGAACTTTATGAAACAGCAGAACGTAAAACATCTATTCGTAAGAAAACAGTTCCAGCGATTGAACTATTTTCATCATTTATGAATGAACGTAAGAATACAGGTCGTATCTATCTACAAAATGTAGACCATGCGAATGACCATAGTTCTTTTGATACAAAAGTAGCACCAATCAAACAATCAAATCTATGTTGTGAGATTACTCTTCCAACTAAGCCATTGAGTAGTGTGATGGACGAAGAAGGAGAAATTGCTCTCTGTACACTAAGTGCTATTAATTGGGGCAACATCAAATCACCACAAGATTTTGAGAAACCTTGTGAGTTAGCAATACGAGGACTTGATGCTCTATTGAGTTACCAGGATTATCCATTGATTGCTGCCGAATTGGCAACAAATAATAGGAGACCTTTGGGTGTAGGCATTATAAATTTTGCGTATTGGCTGGCTAAAAATGATACGAATTACTCTGACCCTAACTTAGAGTTAGTAGATGAATGGACAGAAGCATGGAGTTATTATCTAATCAAAGCCTCAAATAATTTGGCAAAAGAAATAGGACCTTGTCCTAAATCTGATGAGACAAAGTATGGACATGGAGTCGTTCCAATAGATACACGTAAAATAGAGATTGATGAACTTGTTTCTCATAAAGAAAGAATGGATTGGAAATCTCTTAGAGAAGACCTTAAAGAATATGGAATTAGAAACTCAACAGTGATGGCACTTATGCCAGCAGAAACATCAGCACAGATTAGTAATAGTACAAATGGTATTGAACCACCACGTAGCCTTGTTAGTGTTAAACAATCAAAGCACGGTGTACTAAAGCAAGTAGTTCCTGGTATTCACAAGTTGAAAAACAAATATGAACTTCTATGGGACCAGAAAAGTCCAGAAGGTTATTTAAAGATTATGGCAGTGTTACAGAAGTATATCGACCAAGGTATATCAGTGAATACAAGTTATAATCCAGTACATTTTGAAGATGAGAAAATTCCAATGTCTGTAATGTTACAGCATCTTATTATGTTTTATAAGTATGGTGGCAAACAATTGTATTACTTCAATACATTTGATGGACAAGGTGAACTAGATATCAATGCTCTTAATGATGAACCACTAGAGCCAGGATTAATAGATGATGAGGATTGTGAAGGTTGCACAATATAGGGGATATAAGATGACGGTTTTTAATTCGAAAAACAAACAAGACCATACAAAAGCAAAAGCATTTCTAGACCCATCGGGGGGAGTAACGATTCAACGATATGATATGTTAAAGTATAAACAATTTGATAAACTTACTGATAAACAGTTGGGTTTCTTCTGGCGACCAGAAGAAGTTGATTGTAACAAAGATGCAAATGACTTTAAACTTCTCACAGAGAATGAAAGACATATCTTTACTAGTAATCTTAAAAGACAAATCATATTAGATAGTGTGCAGGGTCGAGCGCCAGTAGAAGCATTTGGACCACTAGTAAGTATTCCAGAACTAGAAGCATGGATTCAAACTTGGACATTCAGTGAAACAATTCACTCACGCAGTTACACACATATTATTCGTAATGTGTATGCTAATCCTAGTAAAGTATTCGATGAGATGATGAATATTCCTGAGATTACAGACTGTGCTGATGCTATCAGTACTAACTATGATGAACTCATTGCACTTTCATTACAGTATCAATACCTAGGTTTAGGAAAACATACAGTTGATGGCAAGAAAGTTGAAGTTGACTTGTATGAACTTAAAAAAGCATTATACAAAACATTAATGAGTGTTAACATTTTAGAAGGTGTGCGTTTCTATGTATCATTTGCTTGTAGTTGGGCGTTTGCTGAACTTAAAAAGATGGAAGGTAATGCTAAGATTATTAAACTGATTGCACGTGATGAGAATTTACACTTAGCATCTACTCAATCACTTCTAAAGATTTTACCAAAAGATGATCCAGATTATATTAAAATTGCAAAAGAAACAGAAGAAGAATGTATTCAGATGTTTGTTGATGCAGTTGAACAAGAAAAAGCATGGGCTGATTATCTATTCAAAGATGGCAGTATGATTGGTCTAAACTCACAACTATTAAGTGATTACATTGAATGGATTTGTTGCAAACGCATGATTGCTGTTAATCTAAAATGTCCGTATGTTGTCCCACAATCAAATCCATTACCATGGACTCAGAAGTGGATTGCAGGAGCAGATGTACAAGTAGCACCGCAAGAAACAGAAATTACTTCATATATTCAAGGCGGGGTAAAGCAAGATGTATCAGAAGATACATTCGGCGGACTATCATTATGATGCAATTGGATAAGATTGGTACAATAGAATACGAAGTTAAAGATTTCGTTGCATTAGTTCCTCATAATGATGCTAATTTTTGTTTGGTTCCTAGAACTGTTGACCAAAAGACTATCTTAAAATTGCAAAAGATTATGATGGATATTGGTAATGCTAATGTAAAAAATGGCATATGTGCAAAGTATAGAACAATAATGACATTTGTAGATGATTATCCATTAGTAGAATTGTATACTGACTGATGCAAGTCGTTAATAAGTTTCTTTTATACGAATTTGATGGTACTGAAGTTAATTTATATGAAGAACCATACGCAGAACTAAATCTAGTGAACTGGTTAGAATCATCATTACATCATAAAGAATGGATAGATACGAATACGAGTTCATTGGCTATTCATAAAATATACGACCATAGTCAAGACGAAGACCTCTTTAAGGTCACTGCTCTAATGACTGAATCAAGTTACGCAGAGTATCTTTTAATTTTTAAGTAAAGCGAAGAAAATGCAAACAAAGAAAACAATAGTACTAGTTACCGGTGGATTCGACCCGATACACACTGGTCATATTAAATATCTAAAAGCCGCTAAAGAATTAGGTGATATTCTTATTGTCGGCTTAAACTCAGATGAATGGTTAGAACGCAAAAAAGGCAAATCTTTTATGCCTTGGAATGAACGTCTTACTATTATGAATAATCTAAAGATGGTAGATGAAGTCTTCACCTTTATGGATGACGATGATACTGCTATCAATTTCATAAAACAAGTAAGAGCCCATTATCCAATGGATAGATTGATTTTTGCTAATGGCGGTGATAGAACAGCAGATAATATACCAGAAATGGTAGGAGAAGCAGGTGTAGAATTTGCATTTGGTGTTGGTGGAGAAGATAAAAAGAATTCAAGTAGTTGGTTATTAGAAGATTGGAAAGCACCTAAAACACATCGTGATTGGGGATATTACAGAGTGTTACATGAAGATGGACCCAACACAAAAGTAAAAGAACTAACAGTTGACTCGGGTAAATCATTGAGTCTTCAGCATCATCTCTATAGACAAGAGTACTGGAAGGTGACTTCTGGAATTGCTACTTGTGAGGTAGAAGGAATAAAACACACACTGAATGTAGGAGAATCGATTGTTATTCCTACGAAAGCATGGCATAAATTGAGTAATAATAGTCCAATGCCATTGCGTATCGTAGAGATTCAATCAGGAAAGCAGTGTGTAGAAGAAGATATTATACGAGCAGATATTTAAAACAAGGAGTAATATATGGAAGTAACTACAAATAACTATAAGGAAAACGGCATGAATCTATTAAGTTTGACAGAAAGAGAAATTACACAATTAATCCAATCTTTAAAAATCAATCCAAATATTGAAGAAGATGTAAAGTCTCCTACCTTACATTGGATGATGGAAC
>Ga0209815_1000318_pt1 | contig 36631 bp, 23 predicted proteins | sample CoawatmetaG00DNA_FD_187507 | JGI IMG/M metagenome (GOLD analysis project Ga0209815, IMG submission 187507) | Marine microbial communities from the West Antarctic Peninsula - Coastal water metaG002-DNA (SPAdes) (version 2) | ecosystem: Environmental > Aquatic > Marine > Coastal ...
ATGATAAAGGATCTATGGCTAAAAAATACGGTCACAAGAAATAAATGGGATTCAAACTAGGAAAAGAAAAAGGCTTTCAAGCAAATAATGGTGAGATTAAAACTAAGTTAAGTTTTAGACGAAACCAACAAGCCGCTATTCCTGGAACGCCTATTATACCTATGCCGCTTGAAGAAAACATTATGGGCGAAGCTAATATGGATGGAACTATATTTGTAAGTGATAAGCTTGATCCTGATAGTTCTGAATACAGACAAGTGGTTAATCATGAGATGAGACACGCTACTGATATGAAGCTTGGTAAGTTGGCTTATGATGATGACCACATTATGTATAATGGAGAAAGATTTGAAAGAGAGGATATAAACGGAGTAGACTCCATACTAGTAGATGGAGAGTGGAAGGAGGCTGGAGACACTGGCTTTCCTTGGGAGAACGATGCAAATAACGGAAATGACGTACAATGAGTATATTAACTAAATTATTATCAGGTGGAGCGGCTAAACTTGTAGAGAGCGTAGGTGGAGTTATAGACAACCTACATACTTCTAAAGAAGAGAAGCTAGCAGCTGAATTAAAGATTAAAGAGCTAGTAGCAAGCTATGAAGCAGAAATGCAAAAACAAGTAACTGAGCGTTGGAAGATGGATATGCAATCCGATTCATGGCTTAGCAAAAATATAAGACCACTAGTTCTAATATTTCTAGTAGTATCAACAGTATTATTAATATTTATTGATGCTGGAATTATTCAGTTTGAGGTTAAATCTTCGTGGGTAGACTTATTACAACTAGTATTAATAACAGTGATCGGCGCCTATTTCGGTGGACGATCATTAGAAAAAGTAAAAAAATAAAATTATGGGACAAAATTCAACAGAGGTAGCTTATAACTTTGGCCAATTTGGGTCTACGTTTTTAAAAGGCGATGGCGCTAAACTTCTTTTAACAGCTGCAACAGCTAAATATTATGTTTGCGCTGTTACAATGATAACAGACGTGGCTTTTGAGGCTTTAGAATCTCTTGACGGTGGTGTTGGTATGGGTATGGCTAATACCGCTTTTGTAGGTACCGACGTAATAGCAATAGATGTTGCATGGAATAAAACTGCAGATGTAGACACTACCGCTGAAACTAACGACGATTCTGATGCAATAGTTAATGCAGATATTTTTCCAAAAGGCATTACTATTTATGGCATGTGGGATAATGTAGAGTTGCACTCTGGATCTGCTGTGGTTTATGTAGCGCCAAGACCAGATTACAGAAACAGAGCATAATGTTAGGATTAGGAAGTGCGTTAACTACTGGCTCGAATACTGAGCAATTGTATAGTATTACTCTTGACGGTACAAATGATTATATTAACTTTGGTAACGTACTTGACATAGGTACTGGGGATTTTAGCATATCTATATGGACTAAATTTTCCGATGCTACTTCTCATAGGCTTGCCAATAAGTACGAGGACGCTAACAACACTTGGGAGCTGAAAACAAACTCAGCCGATGTTATCATGTTCAACGGAAAAGATGGTGGTACTTCTTTTGGATCTGTAAGCGGAGGATCGGCTGTAACAGACTTAGAAAATACGTGGGTACACATATGCGTAACTAATGATAGGGACGGTAATCATATTATATATGTAAACGGTACCACGGATACTTATGGCAATACAGGTGAATCCATGGCAAACGCCTCTTTAGACCACAATAATGATGCTGAGATATGGGTTGGTAGGGTTTTGACTGATTACGAAGAGGCTTTTTATAGTGAATTTGCAATGTGGGATGCCGTTTTAGATGCAGACGCTGTAGCGGCTATATATAACTCTGGCAAACCATTTGACCTAGCAAACAATAGAGGTAATTATGACAATTCAGGTGACTTAACAGGGTACTGGAGAATGAATGATGGTAGTGGAACTGTACTTGTTGATAATAGTGGTAATGGTAACAATGGAGCTTTAACAAACGGTGCAACGTTTAGTCCAGATACACCTGACGATTAAAACAAAAATAAAACAAATTAAATTAACTTAAATTAATTCAAAAAATAAACTATGGCAAAGAAAAATCACGTTGATTTAGCATTCGGACAATTAGGTAGTGGATTTTTAGATGGAGCTACGCTTGGTAATAGTTTAACTCCGCCGGTTAATAAGGTTATAGTAGCTATATCTTTCTTAGCAACAACACAGTTAGATGTTTTAACACCAGCTACAGATGGATTAGGAAGTGGTGGTTCTACGGCTACTGATCCAGGAGATTTATCTTTTGGGATAGCTACGCAAGATGATGGCCATGGTAGTAACAGTGAGACTGTAAGCACCGCACAAAAATTCCCGGCTGGTATGACTATATACGGAAGATGGTCCGCGGTATCTATGCAAGTAGCTGATACTGATGGTGGTTTAATTGCTTATTATAGTTATTAATGCTAGGCAGCGGAATGTTCAATATGTATGATGCAGCTAATGTTTGGGCTAATGATAGTGCGGTTTTTTTTGACGGAGTAAACGATTTTGCAGAAATAGAAATGCCAGCTGCAGTAAATGCCGGAGTAAGAAACACTTTTACTCTTAGTTTATGGGTAAAGTCTCATTCAGCAACTATCAATGCAGACTTTATGATATGGTACCACGAAGAGACAAATCCTAGTGATAATGCTTTACAGTACTTATGGTATGACGAAAGTGAAGAGCAAATTAAGTTTACTAGAACAGATAGGGATGGAAATAATCCAGCAACAAGCATAACTACCCATAGAAAAGGAAGGATGGCAGAATGGAATCATATAGTGGTAATTGTTGTACACGACAGTGATATGAAGATGTTTGTAAACGCTGCAGATGATGATGTTGTTAGCCTCGCTGATAGTCCTGATAGTTGGACCGCAGCCCCAGCTAATATGTATTATGGGGTTAATGGTACCACTAATAATGTTTTCTTTAATGGCTACATAAACAATGTGGCTATATGGAACGATAGTTTTGGTGGCACAAAAATTGAAGATATTTATAATGAAGGTAGACCAAAAAACGAATTAGAATCCTATGATAATCTGTATTTTTACCACGTTAGTAATGAAAAAACTTTTATTAGTGACACTGGTTATCAAGTAGCAACGTTTGGTGCGCCAACCAGCATTGAGCGCGTTGCGTATAGTGGTGCTATAGTGGTAAGCAAACCCGTTTAATGAAACATATTAACTACGTAATTTTAAATTACAATATTATAGAAGCTTTAGATTTCTCTTTAAAAAGAAGTACAGACAAAATTTATATAGAGATGAATAAAGAATCCGTAAGATATAACACAAACAAATTCTTTTTTCAAAGAAAAAAAGGTATTGTTAAATTTAGGGGAAAAGCTCCTAAAGAAATAGAAGGGTACAAAAAGTACAACCACAGCGAGATTTTAAAAAAAGTACAATCTAGTTGGGGACAATGGAAGTTAAATTAAATTAAATTATGGCAACAAAAGGAACAAACGCAAAAATTAAAGAACTTAAAGGTATTAAACCTGAAAAAATCACAACTGAGCAGTTACAAAAAGTTCAGGGTATCATTGGTGATATTAACAAAAGTCAAATGGAAGTTGGTCAAATGGAATCCAAAAAACATGCAATGTTACATCACGTAGCAGTGTTGCAAGAGCAAGTGGGTGAAATAAAAGAGGAGTTTGAAAAAGATTACGGAACTGCTGATGTAAACATACAAGATGGTTTAATAAACTACCCGGAAAATGGCGAAGCTGATAAGAAAGATTAGTATAGGTAAAGATTATAAGAATGACGCTATGCACTATGCCGTGGGGCAAGAAGTGTATGGTGGTCATACTATATGCGATATACTAGAAGAAGAAAACAAATTCTCTGTTTATATTAAAAAAGGTAAAGATGTACTGCCTTGGAAAGACTTTAATAAGAACATGGCTGTATCAGTAGAGTATAACTTACAATACTAATGAAAAGCATTCGTGATTTTGTTGTATCACCAAAAGGAGAAAGATATAGTAACACTAAAAAATTAGATAACGGAGAGCTTATACTAAACACTGAAATTTATAACCATCAGTATGTTAATAGAGAGGCAACTGTAGTATCTACTCCAATACTAGGTCATGCTGACATAATGCGTGGTGATACGGTTTTGGTTCACCATAACGTATTTAGAAGGTGGCATGATGTTAAGGGTGTTGAAAAAAATAGTAGAAGCTACTTTAATGAATCAACTTATTTTATAGGTGAAGACCAAATTTTCTTATATAAAAGAGATAATGAATGGATTTGTCCTAAAGGATATTGTTTTGTAGCACCATTAAAATCTACAGATCAATTTAATGTTGAATCTGAAAAACCTTTACAAGGTATCGTTAAATATTCAGATGGTACAGTTGAAGTAAACGATCTAGTTGGTTTTAGACCAAGTAGTGAATACGAGTTTATCGTTGATGGCGAAAGACTATATCGAGTTAAATCTAATTTTATTACAATCAAATATGAACATCAAGGAAACGAAGAGAAGTATAATCCAAGCTGGGCACAAGGCGGTAGAGGAGCTAATAAAAGTAGCTAGAGAAGAAATAGTTGACTCAAGCGAAGACTTAACTGCTGATAAACTAAAAAACGCAGCGGCAACTAAAAAACTAGCTATATTTGACGCATTTGAAATACTTAACAGAATACAAGAAGAAGAAGACTTGCTTGAGGGTAAAACACCTAAAGAGGCAAAGGAAAAAATCTTTAAAGGATTCGCAGAAGGTAGATCTAAATAATGTACAAGCAAAGTTTAGTTAAAACGGTTGAGCCTATAAAAAAGACTACAATCAGTCGGCTTAACAAGGGTAAGAAATGGAAGTACGGATACGATAAAGAGCATGATATTATTATACTATCTCACAGCGGTCAGATAGGAGAAATAATAGAAATACAAAACTTAGTCATCGCTCTACCTAAGGTACCTAAGGATGTGTATAGCAACTCTAAAGATAAGTGGGTTAAGTTTGAGCAGCCAAAAGAATTAGAGCGCTTAAAGAACATCTTTGATTGGCGCGCGTACCCGGAAGATCAGAAAGATCAATGGCACGACTATATAGATGAGGAGTTCAGAAGAAGAGAAGAAGGTTTTTGGTTTACTAATAACGGTAAGCCAACTTGGATAACAGGTACTCACTATATGTACTTGCAGTGGAGTAAGATAGATGTAGGTGCAGCAGATTTTAGAGAAGCAAATAGATTATTCTTTATATTCTGGGAAGCTTGTAAAGCAGATAAAAGATGCTACGGTATGTGCTACCTTAAAAATAGAAGATCTGGGTTTTCCTTTATGTCTTCGGCTGAAACCGTTAATTTAGCTACTCTTGCGAGTGATAGTAGATATGGAATACTATCTAAATCAGGTGCTGATGCTAAAAAAATGTTTACCGACAAAGTTGTCCCTATATCAATCAACTACCCATTCTTTTTTAAACCTGTCCAAGATGGTATGGATCGCCCTAAATCCGAATTGGCTTACCGTGTACCTGCTAGTAAGTTTACTAGAAAAAAAATCACGGCTAATGAAAAGCTGGAAGATATACAAGGATTAGATACAACAATTGACTGGAAGAATACAGGAGACAATAGTTATGATGGTGAAAAATTAGCCCTTTTAGTACATGATGAAAGTGGTAAATGGGAAAGGCCAGACAATATATTAAATAACTGGAGAGTTACAAAAACTTGTTTAAGATTAGGTAGTAGAATTATTGGTAAGTGTATGATGGGATCAACATCAAACGCTTTAGATAAAGGAGGTGAAAACTTTAAAAAACTATACAATGCTTCAGATGTTACAAAAAGAAACAGAAATGGCCAGACAAAGTCTGGTTTATACTCTTTGTTTATCCCAATGGAATGGAACTACGAAGGATTTATTGATGAGCACGGAGTTCCAGTTTTCACTACTCCTAATGTCGATAAGTTCGACCCAAGCGGTGAACTAATAGATGTAGGTGTAATAGATAACTGGCAGAATGAAGTAGATGGTTTAAAAGATGACCAAGACGGTTTAAATGAATTTTACCGCCAGTTTCCTAGAACTACAGAGCACGCGTTTAGAGATGAAACTAAAGGAAGTATATTTAATCTTGTTAAGTTGTACGAGCAGATAGATTATAATGAAGAGATGTCAAGGACACTAGGTGTTACTCAAGGTAACTTTCAATGGGTTAACGGTGTTAAAGATTCACAGGTTATATTTTACCCAGATCCAAAAGGTAGGTTTAAAGTTAGCTGGGTACCATCTCAACAATTACAAAATAGAGTTATAATTAAAAACGGCATTAAGTATCCTGGCAACGAACATATGGGTGCCTTTGGTTGTGATAGTTATGATATATCAGGAACAGTAGATGGTGTTGGGTCTAAAGGAGCTTTACACGGTTTGACTAGATTTTCAATGGAAGATGCTCCGGCTAATAGTTTTTTTTTAGAATACTTATCAAGACCACCAACAGCAGAAATGTTTTTTGAAGATGTTTTAATGGCTTTGGTTTTCTACGGGATGCCAATATTAGCAGAGAATAACAAACCACGTTTGTTGTACTACTTAAGAAGAAGAGGATACAGAGGGTTTAGTATGAATAGACCTGATAAAATATGGAATAAACTATCTGTAGCAGAAAAAGAAGTTGGTGGTATACCAAATTCAAGCGAAGATATAAAGCAAGCACACGCAGCTGCGATTGAAATGTACATTCAAGATCACGTGGGTATAAAGCAGGATGGAACTCACGGTGATTGTTATTTTAATGAGTTAATAAACGACTGGACAAAGTTCGATATAAACAAAAGAACAAAGCACGATGCTTCAATAAGTTCTGGTTTAGCAATTATGGCTAACAACAGACATTTATACGCGCCAAACGCAAGCGTTAAAAAACCTAAGTTAAATATAAACGTTTCCAGATACACAAACACTGGAAATAATTCACAAATAATCAAATAATAAATATGGCAGAGTCTGGCATTAAAAGTTATTTCCCAAGTCAAACGGTTAGCGATGCTGAAAAGCTAAGCTACGACTATGGATTAAAAGTAGGTAAAGCTATAGAGCAAGAGTGGTTTAGTAACGATAGAGGTTCTAATAGATATAAATCAAACCACAATGATTTTCATAATTTAAGGCTATACGCTAGAGGCGAGCAGTCTGTTCAAAAGTATAAGGATGAGTTATCTATAAACGGTGATTTGTCCTATCTTAATTTAGATTGGAAGCCTATTCCAATTATATCTAAATTTGTTGATATTGTTGTTAACGGAATTTCAGAAAGAACTTATGATATAAAAGCATACTCTCAATCTCCTAACGGCGTTGAAAAACGCACTAAATACATGGAAGCCATACAGAGCGACATGGAGATGCAGCAGTTCAATCAAGAAGTGAAGTCTAGGTTTGATGTAGATATGAAAGAAAGTAGCATAGCTAATGAAGATTTACCGGAATCTAGTGAAGAGCTAGGTTTACACATGCAGCTTAGTTATAAACAGGCAGTTGAACTTGCTGAAGAACAAGCTTTAAATGTTTTATTTGAAGGCAACAAGTACGAGTTAATAAAAAAACGCTTTTATCAAGATTTAACTATACTAGGTATTGGAGCTGTAAAAACAGGATTCAATACATCTCAAGGTGTTGTTATTGATTATGTTGATCCAGCAAACTTAGTTTACTCATACACTGAATCACCTTATTTTGAAGATATATATTATGTAGGTGAAGCAAAAACAATTCCAGTAAATGAGTTAGCAAAAGAGTTTCCTCATTTAACAGCAGAAGATCTAGAGGATATAATGAAAAATAAGTCTAATAATAGATCTAACTACAACTCATCTCACAGTTACGACAAAGAAGACAACAACACTGTTCAGGTTTTGTATTTTAACTATAAGACTTATATGAATGAAGTTTATAAAGTTAAAGAAACCAGTAGTGGTGCTGATAAAATTATACCAAGAGACGATCAGTATGATCCACCAGAAAATAAAGAGGGTGGGTATAGTAGGATGTTAAGATCTATAGAGTGTCTTTATGATGGGGCTATGATTCTTGGCACTGATAAATTACTTAAGTGGGAAATGGCTAAAAACATGATGAGGCCTAAAAGTGATTACACTAAGGTTAAGATGAATTACGCTATTGTAGCTCCAAGAATGTATAACGGTAAAATTGATTCTCTTGTTAGAAGAATAACTGGTTTTGCTGATATGATTCAACTTACACACTTGAAATTACAACAAGTATTATCAAGAATGGTTCCAGACGGAGTTTATCTTGATGCCGATGGATTAGCCGAAGTTGATTTGGGTAATGGTACTAATTATAATCCTCAAGAAGCATTAAACATGTTTTTTCAAACTGGTTCGGTTATTGGAAGAAGCTTTACCTCTGAAGGTGATATGAATCCAGGTAAAGTACCTATTCAAGAAATAACAAGTGGTAGTGGTGGTGGTAAAATGCAGGCTCTTATAGGTAACTACAACTACTACATGCAGATGATAAGAGATGTGACTGGTCTTAACGAAGCTAGAGATGGAAGCACTCCAGATAAAAACGCTTTAGTTGGAGTTCAAAAACTAGCTGCCGCAAACTCTAACACAGCAACTAGACATATATTGCAAGCTGGTTTATTTTTAACCGCTGAAACAGCAGAGTGTTTATCTCTTAGAATATCTGATATCATAGAGTACTCACCAACCAAAGAAGCTTTTATACAAGCTATTGGTGCGCATAACGTAGCAACTTTAGAAGAAATGTCTGAACTGCATCTTTATGATTTTGGTATATTCATAGACTTACAACCAGATGAAGAGGAAAAAGGTAGATTAGAAAACAATATACAAATGGCGTTGCAACAAAAAAGTATAGATTTAGAAGATGCTATTGATCTTAGAGAAATAAGAAATATTAAGCTCGCAAATCAAATGCTTAAAATGCGTAGAAAGAAAAAAGAGCAAAAAGATAGAAAGCTTCAAATGGAAAACATACAAGCGCAAACAGAATCTAACGCTAAATCTGCTCAAGCCGCAGCTCAAGTTGATGTTCAAAAAAACCAAGCGTTAAACGCTGGTAAAGCAGAGTTAATGAAAATGGAGTCTCAAATTAACTCTCAAAAAATGATGCAAGAAGTAGAAATGAAAAAGCAATTAATGGGCTTAGAGTTTCAGTACAACATGCAATTAAAAGGCGTTGAGGTTGAAGGTAAAAAATCAGGAGAAAAAGAAAAAGAAGATCGTAAAGATGAAAGAACAAAAATTCAAGCAACTCAACAAAGCGAGATGATTGAACAAAGAAATGCTGGGAAACCACCTAAAAACTTTGAGTCTGCCGGTAATGATATACTAGGTGGCGGATTTGATTTGGGTAGTTTTGATCCTAGTTAGAATTATTAATTATTATTATATTATATTATGGAAGAAAAGTTAGAAGAAGTAGTTGAAGAAACTACACAAGCAAACCAACAAGATCCTGGTGATCAAAACGTAGTTAAGGTTGATGAAAGTAAATTTGAGTCTGCAGGTGACGATAGCGTTATAAAAGTAGATTTAAGTAAACCCCCAACACCAAAACAAGATGAAGTTAAAGAAAGTAACGCTGACAACGGCGGAGTGGTTGATGGCGTTGAAAATGCCGACACCACACAAAAACAAGAAGAAGTACAACCGGAAGCACAAGCACAAGAAGCTCCAGTATTAGAAGAAATCACTGAAGAAGAAGTTGAAAAGGTTGAAGAAGCTATAGCGGAAGCCCAAGCTACCGGAAAAGCATTACCAGAAAATATTCAAAAGTTAGTTGACTTCATAGAGGAAACTGGCGGTGATATTAGTGACTATGTAAAGCTTAATCAAGACTATAGCAAATTAGATGATACTAGTTTATTATACGAATACTACAAGCAAACAAAACCTCATTTAGATGCAGAAGAAATTAACTTCCTTATGGAAGATACATTCTCATTCGACGAAGATGAAGACGACGATAGAGATATACGTAGAAAGAAATTAGCGCTTAAAGAGCAAGTTGCCAGCGCTAAAAGCCACTTAGACGGGCAAAAGTCTAAATACTATGAAGAAATTAAAGGTGGATCAAAGCTTACAACTGAGCAACAAAAAGCTGTTAATTTCTTTGATAGGTACAACAAGGAGTCAGAAGTAACTCAAAAAGCAATGAAGCAAAATACAGATGTTTTTACCCAGAAGACCGAGCAGGTTTTCAATGACAAGTTCAAAGGTTTTGAATACAATGTTGGGGATAAAAAATATAGGTTTAACGTTAACAACGCTAACGAGGTTAAGAATACTCAAAGTGATATAAGTAATTTTACCAAAAAGTTTTTGGATAAAAATAACACATTATCAGACGCTAAGGGTTATCATAAATCTCTTTACACAGCTATGAACGCAGATGCCGTTGCAAAACACTTTTACGACCAAGGTAAAGCCGATGCTATGAAAAATAGTATTGCTAAAGCCAAAAACGTTGATATGAATCCAAGACAAGCTCATGGTAAAATTGAAGCGGGTGGCGTAAAGTATAAAGTGTTAGGGCAAGATTCTTCTGATTTTAAGTTTAAAATTAAAAACAATAAATTTAAAAATTAAAAAACAAAATTATGGCAATTACACCAGGAACTAATTTGAATAGCACGCCTGCCGCAAGTCAGATCGCGCTATCTACAAATTATCTAGACCTCAACACTTCAACAGGTTGGGCACAACAATATTTACCAGATCTTATGGAAAAAGAAGCTGAAGTTTTCGGACCGAGAACTATTTCAGGATTTCTTTCACAAGTAGGAGCTGAAGAAGCGATGTCTGCTGATCAAGTTATTTGGTCTGAGCAAGGTCGTTTACATTTATCTTACAAAGGTAAGATTGTAACAGGTGACACTAATGATGGAGCCAACACAGGTGTGGCTGTAACTACAATGGTAACAATAGAGCAAGACATGGATGGTAATGCTAAAACTACTGACCATGGTATTAGAGTGAATGACACTGTCATCATCGCTAACGCCGCTGGTGTTCACAAGTGTTTAGTTGTTACTGCTGCCGCTAACACAGCTACTATTGACGTTGCTCCTTATGGATCGGCTGCAATTGCTGATAGCAATGCTTCTTTGTCTTGTACTATACTAGTTTATGGTTCTGAGTATGGAAAAGGAGTTAAGTACATGACTGGTGGAGCCGCAACAACTCAAGAAGATTCTAGAGGTGCTAACGAACCACAATTCTTTACTTACTCTAACAAACCAATCATCTTAAAAGATTACTACGAAGTATCAGGTTCTGATGCGTCTAGAATTGGATGGGTTGAAACTGCTTCTGAAGCTGGTGGTACTGGTTACATGTGGTACTTAAAAGCTGAAGCTGATACAAGAGCTCGATTTACTGATTACTTAGAAATGGCTATGCTAGAAGGCGAATTAAATGACGCTACATCTGTTATCGACGGATCTGTTACAATTCCTGCTTCTGTAGCTGGCGCTGGACAAGTTGGTACTGAAGGTTTGTTTGCTGCTATCGAATCAAGAGGTAATTTAACTTCTGGTATTACTGGAGTTAACGCTGCTACTGATTTAGCTGAGTTTGACGCTATCTTAGCTGAGTTTGATAAGCAAGGTGCTATTGAGGAGAACATGATGTTTGTAAACAGAGCTACTTCGTTGGCAATGGATGACATGTTAGCTTCTATGAATTCTTATGGAGCTGGTGGTACTTCTTACGGAGTATTTGACAATTCTGAAGATATGGCATTGAACTTAGGTTTTTCTGGTTTCAGAAGAGGTTCTTACGACTTCTACAAGTCTGACTTCAGGTACTTAAATGACTTAGCAACAAGAGGTGGTATTAACGCTGCTAACGCTGCTAACGCTATTAGAGGGGTCATTATCCCAGCTGGTACTTCTACGGTTTACGACCAACAATTAGGAAAGAATCTTAAAAGACCTTTTTTACACGTTCGTTATAGAGCTTCTGCAACTGATGACAGAAAAATGAAGACATGGACTACTGGTTCGGTTGGAGCTGCTACATCTGCTTTAGATGCAATGCAAATCCACATGTTGTCAGAAAGATGTTTGATTACACAAGGTGCTAACAATTTCATGTTGATGAAATAAGCACTATTTATATTTAAGAGGTTGGGGGTAATTCCCCAACCCCTTTATTTTTATTAATTTATATTATATTATATTATGGCAAAAGAAGAAAAAACAATTATAGACAAAGCTAAAGATGCTTTTGGTCTAAATGAAAAAACAATTACAGAAAAAAAAGAAAAAGCAAGAGTAAGATTAAAGCCCAATGAAGAGTGGGAAATCAAAGATAGAATATACTACTTGAAAGGTGGTAAAAAACCACTGTCTAGATCTATTAAAACGGCTGGTATATATTACTTTGACGAAGAAAAAGGTTACGAAAGAGAGTTGAAATACTGTCAAAACCAAAAAACATCTTTTGTTGATGAAATGAAAGGTGATCAAAGATTAGAGCACATTATATTTAGATCAGGATCATTGTATGTTCCAAAGGAGAAAACAGTTCTACAAAAGCTATTATCTTTATACCACCCTCATAAAGAAAGCTTATACGAAGAGTACAAGCCAGCAGCTATTGCGGCTGATGAAATTGATGTGTTAAACATTCAGGTTGACGCTTTAATAGCGGCTAGAAATATAGATATAGATATGGCTGAAGCTATCATGCGTGTTGAAAGAGGATCTGATGTATCTAACTTGAGTTCTAAGGAACTTAAAAGAGATTTATTAGTATTTGCTCGTAACAACCCTAAACTCTTCTTAGAGTTAGCGGATGATGAAAATGTAATGCTAAGAAACTTTGGTATCAAAGCCGTTGAAGCTGGAGTACTAAGATTATCCTCTGATCAAAGAAACTTTATGTGGGGTAGTAACGGAAGAAAATTAATGGTTATACCATTTGACGAGCATCCTTACACTGCTTTAGCGCATTGGTTTAAAACTGATGAAGGAATGGAGATTTACTCCAATATTGAAAAAAGATTAAATTAATCTAACTGTAGATGCGGTCGCTCTTCGGGGCGATCGTAAACTACAAACTAAAAAAAGAAATTATGCCGGTACCTATAGATAGAGTATATCAAAAAGTTTTGGCTTTAGCCAACAAAGAGCAAAGAGGTTACATAACACCTCAAGAGTTTAATTTGTTTGCTGATCACGCTCAGATGGAAATATTTGAACAATATTTTTATGATTTAGAAAGAGCTATAGGTAAAACTCCGGCCGACACAGAGTTTGCTGACAAAGCTACTAATCTTGATGAAAAAATAAGTTTATTTGAAATGTACAACACTCCAACTCCTGTAACCAACCAGTATGGTGATGTAAGATTAGGCCACTTAAATATATATAGATTAGGCGCGGTTAGAGTTAAAATTAAAGGTTTTGGACCTTATCACAAGCCAGCAGAACAATTAGACACTAAAGAGTTAGATAAATACTCTACGCCTTTAACTAACTCTCTTAACAGTCTTGCTGGTCCTTACTTTCTTAAATACGGATCGTTAGACGAGTTGAGAGTTAAAATTTATCCTCATCCAAGTAATAGTAATAGTTATGATGATGTAAGGGTTTCATATGTTAGAAGACCTCTTGTTCCAAATTGGACTTATTTTGTTACTAATGATGGTGCTGCACTTTATAACTCTACTGGCTCTGGCCACCAAGACTTTCAACTTCATGTTTCCGAAGAAAACAACTTAGTTACTAAAATACTACAATTAGCTGGGGTTTCTATTAAAGATTATCAATTAACGGCAATAGCAGCTCAATCTGACGGGAAAACTTCACAACAAAAAAATTAATAAATGGGATTACTAGATCAACCTGGAAATAGAATAAAAGATAATGTTCATTTTGAAGAACAAGAGCACTTTGGAAGTTATCAATTTACTTCTTTAAAAGACGTTATAGGTCAGTTTATGGTAGCATATGTTGGTGATAACAAAATAATTCGCTCAATAAAAAAAGCCGATGTAGCTTTTCATGCTCAAAGAGGTTTACAAGAATTATCTTTTGATACTTTAAAGTCATTTAAAGGTTTAGAACAAGTTGTTCCAGCTTCTTTACAAATGAAGCTACCAAAAGATTATGTTAATTACACAAAAATTAGTTGGGTTGATGGATCTGGTATAAAACATCCAATTTATCCAACAAATAAAACGTCAAATCCTAGCAAGTTTTTATCCGACTCAAACGATGAGTTTGTTTTTAACAGAAATGGAGAATTAATACCAGATAAAAATCTTATTTCTAACGGAACGTTTGAAACTAGTGATGGTTGGACTTTTCCTGTTTTTTCCAGCTCCTCATCAAATCCAGCTTGGATAATAGGAGATATTGATATAACTGGAGCTGGAGTTATATTTCCAACCGGTTTTACGGGATTTAAGTTTAATAACGTATTGCAAGGAGTAATTGATGAAATTGGTTATTGTCAAATTGATGCTCCTGAAGTTATCGAGGGAAGAAGATATAGAATAACTTATGATATTGTTTATCCTTCTAACGCTGCATCTCCAGGTCAGCTTGTACTAGCTAATCACTCCACTGAAATAAGTCAATTAAACTCTCCTTCCACTACTAACAACGTTAATCTTATTAATGAATCTGTAGTTGGAACTCACTCTGTAGAGTGGTTGCAAGGACCTAATAATGTTGGAAAAATTAGATTGTGGAACGACGCTTCTTTTGCTGGTTTAATAGATAACATAAGGGTGGTAAGGATTGGTGAGGGTACACTATCTACAACTTTAACAAACTTTAATTCTACAACTCCATCTGAAAACAACAATGATGATTATGAGGATAATACTTATTGGTCAATGGATGGAAATAGATACGGATTAGATCCTCAGCATGCTCAAGTAAACGGATCATTTTTTATAGACCAACTAACGGGAAAAATACATTTTAGCTCTAATATTTCAGGTAAAACTGTGATCTTAGATTATATAAGTGATAGCATTGGTACTGATGGTGAAATGCAAGTACATAAGTTTGCTGAAGAAGCCTTGTACAAACATATCATACACGCTGTGGTATCAACTTCTTCTTGGGGTCAACAATTAGTTCCTAGATTAACGAAAGAAAAGTTTGCCGCTACACGAAAAGCCAAACTAAGATTATCAAACATTAAATTAGAAGAACTTACTCAAATTTTAAGAGGTAAATCGAAACAAATAAAACACTAGTACATGCCAGAGATTAAAAACACTTTTGTTGGGGGTAAGATGAATAAAGATCTTGATGAAAGATTAATGCCTAATGGACAATATAGAGATGCTTTAAACGTAGAGGTTTCTACTGCAGAAGGACCTGGTATCGGTGTTGTTAAAAACATATTAGGTAATAAAAGACTTGAAAGTATAATTCCAGATAAGTTTACTTGCGTAGGATCTATTGCAGACGAAAAAAATAATAAGTTATATTGGTTTATTACAACCCATGAAAAAGATGCTATTATTGAATATGATATTGCTAATGATTTAGTTCTACCTGTTGTTGTTGATACAAACTCTAGTAACTCTAAAGCTGTTTTAAGATTTGGAGTTACACCTATTATAACCGGTATAAACATAATAGACAATTTATTGTTTTGGACTGATAATTTAACTGATCCTAAAAAAATAAATATAGATGAGTGTAAAAAAGGAACTTTAAACATTGATACTCACACTCAATTAACATTTGAAAATGGTAGTTTTGAAGGAGTAACTATAGAAAACGTTGTGATGACACACACTGGTGTTAACAACAATGGATTGAACTTTTTAATAAAAAACGCTTTGGGTGGTAGGTATTTTTTCTTCAATGCTAAGCAAATAGGTAGGGCTTTGGGTTACGAAGGCGCGCCCCCTGACGCGCAACATTATTTTGTTCGCCAGTACAGGAATGGTTTATTTTTAAGAAGAGTTTTAGTCAAGCTGTGGACAGCAACTGATCAAAGCGGGCAATCACAGAATGGTACTCACGGTAGAGTTGCACACACTTCTCCTGATTTTCAACACGATGGCTCTAGCTCTGACAGTAATATAGTATCTGCTTCTAATGGAATAGGTTATTATGACACGCAGTTAAATCCTGATTTTATAGTAGGTGATATACTTTACGGTGATAATGTAAGTGTAGATATAGAAGAAAGACATATAACAGTTATAAAGCCAAAACCTCTTTTAGCCCCTTCTTTTAAAATAAACCACGATAAGTACAAAGGTGTTGAAGCCCGTTTTTCCATCAAAAAAAACACAAACTCTACAAGAAATATACCTAATTTATTTGAAACTAAGTTTCCAAGGTTTGCTTATAGATACAAGTTTAGAGATGGAGAGTTTTCTGCTTTTTCACCCTTTACTGCTGTTGTTTTTAATCCAGCATATCCAAAGGATATAAACAACTCTATAGAAACCAACGTTTTTTATAATAAGGATAATTCTTACGATATAAAAGATCCTAGTAACAAGGCTATGGCTAATTCAATACACTCTATTGAGTTAACTGATTTTATTACATACCATACGCCCGAAGATGTTATTGAAGTTGATATTTTATATAAGCAAGAAAACTCTAGTGTTATTTATTCTATCGCAACAATTAAACATAATGACCCAGAGTGGCATTTACCAGGTAACACACAGGGTTATGATTTAGGTTATAACAAAACTATACGATATGCTCCCGATAATTTTATAGCAAATGGAGGTTTTACTAAGGGTAAGTTTGTTATTACTACAGAAAACATATATGCAGCTTTACCTGCCAACCAATTGCTTAGGCCATTTGACAATGTTCCAAGAAGAGCGTTAGCTCAAGAAGTAACTGGTAACAGAGTTGTTTACGGTAATTATTTGCAAAACTACAATTTAGGAAATCATAAAACTAAAATGAGTGCTGTTTACGGACAAAGAAATAATATTAACACCTTTGAAGCACAGGGACTACCATCTATAAAATCTCAAAGAAACTATCAATTAGGCGTTATTTATTGTGATGAACACGGTAGAGAAACACCGGTATTCACTTCAAATAAGAGCGCTGTTGCTGTGCCTTGGGCTAATGTTAATGGTTTAAAAAATGCAAGCCAAAGCAATCAACTTAGTACTAGTATAACCGCTGACTTTCCACGGTGGGTTGATTCAATAAAATTTTACGTAAAAGAAACCTCTAACGAGTACTATAATTTAGTAATGGATAGAGCTTGGGTTGTTCAAAAAACCTACGAATTAGACAACTCAGAAGGTCACATGTGGATTTCTTTTCCATCTTCTGACAGAAATAAAATCTCAGAACAAGATTATATTATACTAAAAAAACAAGTTGGAGCAGGGCAAGAGCAAGTCCAAGATGAAAATAAGTTTAAGATAATAGATATTTCCAACGAAGCTCCTGACGCAATAAAATATGAATTAGTAAATCAAGGTGTAACTAACACTGAAGCTGAAACAGCTGCATTATTCGCGGATGTTGGTACTGGTGGAGAAAGACCTGATAACGCTGGTACTAACAATTTGTTTATTAACGTAGAGGCTTGGTCTAAAGGTAATAGTTTCATGGGAATTCCATTTAATGATGGTGATCCTGATATAGTAGGACCCAACACAAGAGTAAAGTTAGATGGTCTTTATGTTTCTTGGTTTAGATTAAATCCCAACCAAAGCCAAGCATCTAAAAAATATAAAGTATTATCTGGTAGATTGGTTAGTGGTGCGGAAAATATAATGTTAAAGCTTGCTAGTGATATAACACAAATAGATGCTGACATAGCACACATCGACAATGTTTCACCAGCAGGATTTGATCCAGCAACCAATATGCATGGTGACATTAGGTTTCAAATAGAGAAAAAAGAAGAAAAAACAGGTGAAGATTTTTCTGGTTCATTTTTTGTAAAAATATCAAAAAACCAAGTTACAGAGCTTATTGAATCAGGAAGTAAAACTAACATTATAACTGATCATTCAGTGTCAGCTAAAACGCCGATTTTTTGGTGGAGAGATGAGATAGCTGGTGACACTGGTAGTACTGGAACTACTAATGAAATTAGAACAAATGATGATGATTATGGGCTTGCAACCTACTCTGGACTTGGTAGTCTTGCTGATGATGGAGCTGGAGACATGGCAAGCGACAATAGTGTTCACCATGCAGACAATAACACCGTAGGTTTTGTCGGTGGTCCTTACCATACTACTGATATAAGGTTAACTGATTATGCGGAGGCTTGGGCTGGCATACAACAAAATTATTGCGGCGGGAATAATAAAGGTGTATTCTTTTTAGATTCCATGCACATGGTTGCTGGTCAATCTGAAGCCAGTAACTATGCTAAATATTGTTGTGTTACTTGGTCTGGCGCTGCTGGTGATAGTGCATCTGGTAGTAACATTATCCAGGGTGATTCTGCTTGGAGTTATCCCCCATTAAAATCTTGGCTAGGCACATATAGTAACGATAAATCGGTGGTAGATGATTTATTAGCAGGTGTAAGTGGTCAAGGATTATTGTCAACTTCTCCAGTAAAAGCCGAAAACGAAGACTACGAAGATAAAAAATTAGATGGTTGGGTTGGACACCCCCAATACGTTAAGCGAAGAATTCAAGAAGCTGATCCCGCTTATGCTCAACATGCTGGATTAACACACGTTAACGGTTTAGAGGGTGTAGTTACCTCCAACGTAAACCACTCAAAACGAGCTAGAAGATGGTTTAGCGGAATAACTAGTGGTCAAACCGAAGATGGCAATGGGGTTGATACTAAAACTTATTCTAATGACGATGAAGAAGGAAGGCACTTTATGCATTTATCATTTTTTGCTCCAGGAAAAGACTTAACTGGAGATGCATCATCATTTTCAGATATTCCTGGCTCATTTGAGTTATTTGGCGAACGGGCTGTTGGTAATAGATTGCAAGGTATATGGGGTGGAGGACATTTTACTGGTGAAAACCCTAGTGATGTATTTGGTGCCGGAACAGTAAAGCACTCTCAAATATGTATGGAAGGTAATTACGATGACAATGGAGGTTATCTTGATGAACCGCCTGGTCCTGGCGTTGGTTTTGGTTATGATATAAGATATAAAGAACTTCACGAAAGACAATGGGATCCAACTTTTCCTTCTGACCCTAATAATAGAACACGTGATTTTATAAGAAAATTACATACGGGCTCTCAGTTTAAGTTTAAGCCAAACTTATATGAAACCATGTCGGTTGCCAACAAGCAAAAAGCTAATGAAACTATTTACACTATAAAAAGTGTTTCTATCAAAAAATTATATAATCATACTTCCTGGAGAAACACGTTTAATAGATGGGAATACGGCGAGGGTTATAAAGCTCCAAATGATGATAGAGCTTATTGGTCTGTAGAAAGAGCAACTATGAATTGGCTTACGCATATAAAAGACAATGGCATAAAAGAATATTCTACGCAGTGGGCAACGGATTCTGATTTAATGAGAGACAAATTAATTGATTTTGGTGCATCTCACAATAGAAGACTTTGTTATATAATAGAGTTGGATAAAGATCCAGATCATAACGAAAACTTTAACCCTATACAAGAAGGTATGGGTGTGGGTTTATTAACTGCTGATCTGGATAATAATGAGTTTCACAATATTGAATTTTTAGAAAAAACCAAAAAAGTAGCTGGAGTTGGTGATTTAAATAAATTCCCAGCAATATGGGAGACTAGTCCAGAAAAACAAGAGGTAGATTTAGATATATATTTTGAAGCTAGTAGTAACATACCTGTTAGGCTTAACGAAAGAACAAATGAAATACTTGCTCCATTAGGTTGTTTTGTTGAACTTGTAGATGCTCCTGTTTCAGGCACATCATATTTGATAGATTGGAACGGTTTCGAGGCTACTTTTGAACCTGGTTTTCCACTAACAGATGGAACAAACGAAATAGATTACTCTAACGCTTCTTTTAAATTTATTAAAGGTGATGGTGGATATGTTACTGCAAGGGCAGATACAAATATACTAACTGGTTTTTCAAATGATCCTCTTGCTAAAAGAAAAACAATAGTTTTTAGAGAAGATATCGCGGAGGTTATGAATGTTGGTTTAGCTTGGAATAATTGCTTTTCATTTGGAAATGGTTTAGAATCTAATAGAATTCAAGATGACTTTAATAAAATGTTTATGCAGAATGGAGTTAGAGCATCAATAACTACACAGCAAACATACGAGGAAGAACGTAGGTCAACAGGGTTGATATATTCTGGGCTTTATAACTCTAACTCAGGTATAAACGATCTTAATCAGTTTATAATGGCTGAGAAGATCACTAAGGACTTAAATCCTACGTTTGGTAGTATACAAAAGCTATTTCAAAGAAGAATTAGTTTGGTTGCTTTTTGTGAGGATAGAGTTGTTAGTATAATGTCAAACAAAGATGCTATATATAACGCTGATGGAAACCCACAGTTAATATCATCTAACAACGTGTTAGGTGACGCAAATCCTTTTGAAGGTAATTTTGGTATATCTAAAAATCCAGAATCATTTGCATCAGAATCTTACAGGGCTTACTTTACAGATAAAAACAGAGGAGCCGTTATTAGATTATCTAAAGATGGTTTGACACCAATATCTAGCGCTGGTATGCATGATTGGTTTAGAGATAATTTAACTAAATACGATGCTTTGATAGGTTCGTTTGATAGTTACAAAGAAGACTACAATATAACCTTATCAGATTCTTTTGGAGAAAATCTTTTGTTCAATAGTAAAGTTAGTAGTGGGGTTGATCAAGGCACTGTGTCTGGTGGATTTGTAAATAATATAGAAAATCCTAGTGTTTATAATGGTGATAACATGACATATCCTTATCAAAGTGTTGATATGCTAGACCATGTTGATTTTACATGGGGTAGTAATAACTCCTCTTTATTGAGCACTGGTAGAGTAACTAATCACGCGGAAATTTTGGTTGGTGGTGTTTATGAGGGTCAAAGTTTTGAGGGTACTACATATAATACGAGCGCTTACTCAAATCAAAGTTACAGTGATATTGTAGATGAAAGTACTCCGGGTGAATACACTTCTTATCAATATAATTATGATGATACATTGTTAGAGGAAAACGGAGGTAATTACACTGAAACTTCTCAGATATATTTAGATAGTTTTGGTATAACTTTCACTGAAAACTTAACGCAGGTTAGTTACAACGCTATAGTTTATGATAACAAACCTTCATATGTTACGGGTTTTGGCAATATTGCAGATAGTGGAATTCTTTTTTCAGGTATTTTTGATGATGGAGCAATTGGAACGCTAACACTTTTTGAAAGTGATAATAATACGCCGTTACTTTATGGTAATAGATACTGTAATCCAACTAGACGTTTTAGGGCAGGTCTTCCTACACTTGTATACCCAAATAACAGTGTCCTTTATTATAATCTTATTTACACCCCACATCCTAACTCAACTTATATAACTGATGGTACGTTTGGTAGTTACAACAGTACAAATGAAGTAACTGGTTTTCCTTCATATGATAGCGGAAATGGTAAAAAGTATTTATTGGGTTGGATTTTCAAAACATCCAGTGGTAGGATTATTTTTAATAAACTGTGGAACAGTCAAGATGTTTGGGATGATTGGGTTGAGTTTAGGGATCTTGGGTTTAATTCTTACGATTGGGATGGAACATACAGCCAAACCGCAACCCCGTTAATGAATCAAGAGTATGACACTGCGGTTAGTAATTCAACGCTACCTGGTTTGCTTACTGACATCAATGATTCAGCTCTTGCAAGCAGCTTTTTTGATCCTGGCAATGTACCAAACTCAATATATAACGGTGAAGAAATAAAAGTTACGCTTAGGTTTAGAGTGCCAGCAAGTTATAATAATTCTCCTCCTCCTATGGTGTACAATAATTCTGGAACTACTCTTCCTAGTTCATTCAATCACATTATACCTAGAATAGAGCTTAGGGATGGTCCTGGTGATGGTGTAGGTACCGTTATACCACCTAACGTAATAAAAGGTGTTGAATCAATTCTTACTTTTCCTTCGACTGGTGGGTTTAAGCCGCACGGTAGTAAAGATATTAACAACGAAAATTACAATGCAAATTTCAGTATACAAACCAATGCTTATACAACTAACTTGGATCTTGCAGTAAACGCTCTTGGTTGGAGTTCTTCTGGAACTCTAAGCTATGACTTTGAGCACTTGAAAGGTTTTTCGCCCTCAAGTATTGTAGATTTTCCTCTTACACATTTTGGACCAACACCAACCGCAACTAATAGTGGTTATGGAGATCTATTCGATCAAATAGATCAACAAGGGCGGACAGATCCTAATGTTACACACGCGATTTATTCGTGTTCAGTATACTTTAAATTTACAGATCCTAACCAAAGTATTTTGTTACCAACAAACGGGATTGTTGATTTTATAGACACGTCTTCAATTGAAGTTGAATCAAGAATTGTTGTTCAAGATTTAGTTGTTAGAGTAGGTCAAGTTAATCCAGATGTTTACACTAGTTATTGGCCACTAACTGGTACTGAACCTCTTAAACCACAGTGGGAAATAATATCTCTTGATGTTGAAAAAGTAGTTAATGTAACCGCACCACAATCTTATTTGTTAGGAGGAATTAGCAGTAATACAGATGCGGTTGTTGGAAACACCGGTACACCAGGCGTAGTAGATAGTAATGGCCAACCTTTTATCGATAAAATACCCACCGATGCAGAAGGAGCAATTCCCGCTTGGACTGAAGTTCAAAACATGGGTATAAATGGTTGGGCTAGCGCTACGATGTTAGGAACTAACAACTCTCAATTGCAACAAGAAGTAGAATTTGGTAACACATATTCTGGGTTAGTGAAAAGTAGAGAAGCTGGTGGACAAACTTATAATTGGTTAGAGCCAGATTTAACTTTAGATGCCAGTATTCACGGTACCACTGGTTACACGGGTTATAACGTTCTACCAGCTGTATCAGGTACAATACTTGAAGAGCTTGAAGCAGGTGATTTAATTACAGACTTTGCAAACGAATACTATAGAGTGCAACAATCAGGCACCGATGCAATGTTTGACTTAACATATACTCTTTCTAATGCAAACAAATGGGAAGATAATCACTGGTATTTAATAGATGTAGAGTTTGAAGGAGATGAGGTTCCCGATGGTGACAGTTTAACAGGTACTGGTAGTGGTCATGGTAAGTTAGTTATTGTAGGCGTAACCAATCTTCCAGCTGGTGGTGTTCACGGTGACATTGTTGATAGCCGAGGAGTTGGTACTCATTCTACAACCACTATTGTGGGTTCAACACCACAAGCAAACATAGAGCTAGTTCCAACAGAAAGAAATGAGTATGGTAATGTAAATGGCTCTGGTGATGGAAAAATTGTTTTAAGAGCGATTTTTAAAGTTCACGAAAATAGCTTCGTGGCTTCAACATCTGTGGAAAGACTAAAACTAAAGTTAAGGTTTGCTAGGTTTACCATTGGCACTAAAATAACAAAAATAATTTCTAAAAAATTATCTAAACTACCTAATGGTGGAGAAGCTGAAAGCTGGACACACTCGTCAGACACTACCGTGCACTCGCTACAAAAAAGATCAATGTACTTTGACAATCTGTCTGTTGGAATAGGCTCTGCATTAATGTGGGAAAACAGGCAGACAACAGGAAGTTCAGGAACCAGTTCTTGGGATCAAACATTTGCTCCAGGAAATGCACCGCAAACTTCAGGTAAACACTGGAGACTTCGTTTTAAGGTTAGTGATAACCCAAATACAGAATCGATGACTGGTAGTTTAAATTGCATTATACAGAATGATTTTGGTGATTTTGCTTCTGGACAATGTAACGGGATGCTATTGACTGGAATAACCGATCCTGGTACTTATGAGTTTACGTTTAACATAGGTGGTCCTGATGGAGGTGATGGTTTTAATGCGGTTGATGATGAAGGAAATCCTGTTTGGAAAGCCAGTAAAATAAACGATGCTAGTTGGACACCAAGCCAATTTAGAGTTAGTGGATACACAACTACCTCAAGCTTAAAAAATAAAATCAGGTTTTGGGGAGGTACTGATGGTTCAAGCCCATTGACATGTGCTGTTAGTGAAATTTTATTAACTGATGAAACAGAAGTTTTAACAGGTGGTACAGCTAACTCTTGGAGTTGGAATGGTTTTGACGATGCTTTAGAGAGTTATATTTTTTGGAACCAAGAATTAGGTAGGATTGAATATACAGCTTGCCCTGTTATTGACCCATTATACAACGTTGGTGGCGCTGCTGAACAAATAAGTGTAAGCCAATTTATTGAACTACCTATTAAAAAAGGCGAAAGGTATAAGGTAAGCGTGAAGCACGAAATAAGTGAGGGTAGATTAGGTGTTTACTACTATAATGCTCAAGGATTTGGATTTAGAATGTTTGATATAGGACCTGGTGCTGGTACATCTACTGGTACTTTTGTTGTTGGAGAATATCAGTGGAGTAGCTTAAACCCTGCTGATAATTCATATTTACCTGAGTTAAAAAGTACTTTTGTTATAAGACAACACGATGACAGTCCAGAAGTCAATGGTAATATTGACGACATAACTATGATGAGGCAATATGATTTAACACAACAACAACCAATTACTGTTTCTTTTAATGAAAGAATAAATGGATGGACTAGTTTTAAAAGTTTTGTACCAGAAAGTGGTTTAAGTTTATCTAAAAAATACTTTACGTTTTTAAACGGTGGTTTATGGCAGCATTACATGCCCATGCAGTATAACACTGCTTTAGGAAAGTGGGATACATCTTCTGTTGAAGATGCTACAAACTATAATATATTTTACAATAATAACTATGATTATAATAAGCCGGCAAGTATAACAGCTGTTTTAAACAATGAGCCCTCGGTAGTAAAAGTATTTAACACTTTAAACTACGAAGGAAGTCAATCTTTAGTTAAAGTTCCACAAACAATTGGATCAATCACGGCGGAAGCTCAAGTAACAATAAATAACGTTATTGCCTGGAACAACGTGCACAGTGGAGTACGTAATCACATTATGGGTTGGAGTTGCTCTAGCATACAAACCGATTTAGAAGCTGGTTCTGTAAATAATTTTATAAAAAAAGAGGGCAAGTGGTTTGGCTACATAAAAGGACTTGAAACAGATAAACCTATAGACACTATGCTTTTTAGCGTACAGGGTATTGGCATCGCAAGTAGTGTAACGCCGATATAGTTAGTGAAATTTACAAGCAAAAAATAAAACTATAATATGTCATATCACAATAATACATCTACATCTACACCTACATCTACACCTACATCTACATCTGCTAGGCAATCAAATACTACGCCTCCAGCTGCTAGGCAGTCTCAAGTAAATATTCCACCACCACTAGCGGATGCACCCCAACCTCGACCTTTATTGTTAGAAGTTGAAAATTACTTGCAGCCAGAAGAAATTTTAAATAAAAAAGTTGCTCCACCGGGATACCATTATATGCCTGATGGAACTTTAATGTTAGATTCTGTAATGCAAGTAATACCAAAAGGGCCAGAACAAGTATTTACACCTATTGATTTTTTTAATAATCAAACAATAGAACAAGTAGCAGTTGATTTAAAAACAATATATGAATTTAGTATAGAAACATCTGAAATGCCTACCGCAGAAACAACAAGAGAGTTTACTGTTACGGGAACACCAAATACTAAATTTATAATACAAGTTGCTCAAAGTGGTACTATTAAATATTATGATTTTGTTTTAAATAGTTTTACCCTAGGCCATGTTAGTAGTAGTAATAATTTAAACGTTACATTATCATCAAATGGTAAATTTAGTGGTTCAATAAAGTTTCCTAGTGGAGGTGGTACGTATGTTATTAGCTTACTACCTTTACAAGACACGGTGATATATGGCGGTTTAAGCGTTATTAGTCAAAAAATAGAAAAAGCAGCTAGTAACGCCGTTTTAACGTTTAAAGCTTTTACAGCTAACACAAATAATTACGCTACTTTCCCAACAAAAACTTCAACTGGAGGTCCTGGTGAGTTTGATGATTTTGATTTTGATTTTGACATAACAAATGCCTCTACAGATGCTGGTGGGTTTGGTTTAATTCCAACAAGTAGCTTTAAAGATTTAAATTTAATTAATAACTTATGGTTTTTTTCAACAACAGAAACTGTTGATGGCGCCGTGTCACCTACTGACTATAACGGAGGTTTTGTTGTTAAAGTAGACGATTTAACTGATATAGGTACTGGTTCTTATATATCAGCGGTAAGTGCTGGTAGTTTAGTTGGGAAACCAATAGTCACAAGTATTAACACTGATGCCAAAGAGCTAACAATAAGCATTGCTCAAACTTTTGCAAACGACATAACGCTAACGTTTAGAGCCGATGGTGTTACGGCTATTGAAAAAGCAATAGGCGTAAAAATGACTTTTAGTTTTGCAAGACTAGATGAAACAAAATTTAATAAAACAAATAAGCTAGTAAAAACAGTTAGAGCCGGTAGTAGTGGTACCACTATTAATTTAAACGGAACTTATGGTGTTGGGCATAATGATGTTGCTGCCTTTATTAGTGGGGTTGGAATAACCACAGCTACTGTCGTAAGTGTTAGCGCTAGTAGTAGCGCTGGATCTATGGTGGTTAGTGCCTCTCAAGGAGCCCTAACTGTTGGTACATCAATTTTATTTGATAATATAGTTCAAGTTTTTAATGTTTTTGGAAACATAAAAATAAATAGTTATTCAACCGCTAATCAAGATATATATTTAGATATAGATAAATTTTTAACCCCAGGAACAGCATCGTAATAAAATAAAAACATGGCACAAATAAAAATAACTTTTGGAAAAGAAATAAACTCATCTTTACAAACTAAAGATATAGCTCATTTTTCAAAAACAAAATCAGCGTTAACAATAAGTGAGCCAACACAATTGGGTATAGTTGTTTTAGTTAGAAGAGATTTAAATTACATAGTAGTTGATGTTGATTTAAATGATCCAGCAATCGCCGGGTTTGTAGCCCAAGATTTTGTGTTTTTTAGTAAAAATATTTCTACGAACGAGTCTAGTTTAAAGGGGTACTACGCGGCTGTAACTTTTGAAAACAACAGTAATACTAGATCAGAGTTATTTGCTGTAAGCTCAGAAATAGCTTTAAGTAGTAAATAAACGGCATAAAGTGTGACTATATAATTACAATTAAATAAAATTATATGGACAACAACATTGAGTTTAGAACTTTTAAAAAAGGAGACTACGAAGCTTGTTGCGAATGGTGGAGATGGTGGTGGAAACGTAGTGGTCAAAATCCAATTGCAAGAGCTTTTTTACCAAAAGACGAAAGATGTTTTGTTATAGAAAAAAATGGCGTGCCAATAGCTTGTTACTTTCTTTTTATAATGGAACCTCATATAGTTGGTTGGACAACATATTTAGTGTCTAATCCAGAGTACAACGAAAAAGATAGAAGAAAAATAATAAAAACTTTGATAACAAAGGTAGAAAAAGAAGCTGAAAAAATTGGTATAATGCAATTGTTTACCGTTTGTGGTAATGATACTATGTCAGGTATACACGAAAGCTTAGACTGGATGTTAATACCCGTGCAAAATGAAGCTTTTAAATACTTAACAAACAATTTTATAAAAAAATAAAACACCATGAGCGATTTTTTTGGAAAAGGAGCTAAAAACTCTCAAACAGCAACAATGAACAAGATGATGGGCATGGCTCAAGATCAAGTTGATATGTTTGGAGAAGAGCGTGATGCAGCAAAACAACAAGCCGCAGCGTCTAGGGAGGATTTTGCTAATTTTGAATTTACAAATCCATATGCTGATGCGCAAAACGTATATGCTGGAGCAAAAAATACATTTGCCGGCGCAAAAAATACTTTTGCTGGCATGGATAATGCTTATGCTGGTTTAGACAATAAGTATGAAGGCATGGAGAACCGCTTTGAAGATATGACGGTTGATATGCGTGCAGCTGATTTTCAAGCGCAACAAGGCCGACAACAACGATCAGACATAATGCAAGGCCTTAGAGGAGCGGCGGGTTCAAGTGGCGTAGGTGGTTTAGCCCAGTCATTAGCTAACGCTGGTGCAATGCAATCCCAACAAATAGCAGCTGGTATTGGACAACAAGAAAGACAAAATGCTATGATGACGGCTCAAGAAGGTTCAAGGATAGATCAGTTACAAAGAGGCGCTGGTATGCAGCTTCAGCAATTAGAAGCTGGTGGAACAATGGCAAACCAGCAAATGGCTGCACAAGGAGCTATGCAACAACAAAACATGCAAATGTCTGGCGCAATGCAGCAACAACAAATGCAAATGGCAGGTGCCGCCGCTCAACAAGACATGATACTAGGTGGTGATGCCGCTGTTCAAGCCGCTCAGTTTGGACAACAATCAACTCTTTTAGGCATGGATTATGCTAATTTAGCTGGAGCAAATGCAGGCTACCAAAGCGCTTTAACAAATCAAATGTCTGGTATGGGTATGAAAGCAGATATGTATGGATCGCAATCACAAAACAATATGTTTAATAATATATTAAGCGCTGGTGGGCAGGCTGCAGGAGCATATTTTGGCGCTAAATCTGACAGAAGATTAAAGAAAAACATAAACAAAATTGGTGAATCACCTAGCGGATTAAACATATATTCATTTGAATATATAAATTCAAAAGATGGAAAAGGGTTGTGGCAAGGTGTAATGTCTGATGAAATACCACCAAAAGCAGTCATACTAATGGATAATGGTTATGATGCCGTTAACTACAATATGTTAGACGTAGAATTTAAACAAATATAAACATGGCAATAAAATTAAACCAGGGTGCAGATGCAACTATAGTTGGCGCAGCTTATAGGGCTGCAATAGCTAATACTCCCGGAGATTACGGTAGAACATTTGAAAAAGCAGCTGAAAGCTACGGTAAAACAATGAAGGCACAATCAGAAACATTTGGTAACATTGTTAAATTAGGATCTGTTATTGGTGGTAGAATGATTGCTAACGCTCAAGAGTTAACCGATATGTCTGCTAAAGCTAATCAGTTAAATCCAGATGATGCTGCATTCATAATAGATGAAATATATGGCATTAAAGATGCTCAAAAAGAATTGTTTGGTATTGGCTTTTTACAATCAAGAGAAACTAGACAAAAAAAAGCTGAATTAAAATTAGATCAACAAAAACTTTTTGCTGAAATAGATGGGGCTGCATTGAGTATAAAAAAAGGAACAGAAGCTGTTGCGGCGGGTTTGTTTGATGCAGATTTAAACGAAGTAGAAGGTGAGATAGTAAATGCTATTATAAAAAGCGGTTTAAAAAACAAGATTACAGAAGAAAAGAATTTTGCTAAACTTGGTCGTGACGAAACTACAGGGGAATTAATGTATACTTTGTATAAAGAAAATGGTGAATTAGCTGATTTAGATGGTAGCGGCAAACCTGTTACAATGACTATAAAACAATTTAACAAAAGTATAGCTACTAACGTTAATGATGGTGGAGCTCTAGCGCAAAGCCTTGATGCAGAGGTTAATAGAATAGTAAACGCAGGTAATAAAAGTTTAAACGGTACTTATGATCCTGAAATGAAACAAATGCATTTAAATGGATTAGATAAAGTAATTAAAACTAAAACCGATTTAAAAAGAGCAATGAAAGCACAGTTTGGTATATCAAACACTTCGTTTCAAGATGACTTGCTAACGGAGGGAACACCAATATCACTTGATTTGTACAACACTTTATTGTCAGTTACTGGAAGTGGTGAAGAGATTCCTTTAGATAAAGGCATAACTCAAGGTGTTGATAAAGAAGGTAATAAAATTACTATGGAAGATACAGATGGTAGTGGTGGTATAAGCGCTACCGAGCTTCAAAACTCTAAAAACTACGGTATTTTAGCTGCTAATGTATTAGGCATGAAAGATTATGAAGTTAGTAAAGCATATTTTAAAGAGTATACAACTCAAAACTTTGAAGCTGCTTACAAATATGGGTATAGCAATAAAGCACCTGTACCTGGAAAGACAGATGGAACAGATGGTAAACTTTCTTGGGTTGGTACTAACGAGCGATTAAATGTCCAAGGTGGTAATAGAAATGTAGATTATGAAACAGGTAAAGATATATATGATGCTTTTGAACTAGCAAGTCAGGGCGAAGCCGCTACTTTTAATTTATTCAATGTGGCATACAGGTATGACTCTAAAAATAACACTTGGACAGATAGTAAGAATGAGAATAAAGGTAATTCTAATCAACTTAGAAATATTTTAGGTATATCAGAGCCTGACTTTAAAGCTTTAACAAAAAATGCCGGCGTAATACAAACAGGCAAGGATGAAGTTGTTTTTTTTGATAATACCCCAGAAATGCAAACGAATAAAACAATTTTTAAAGATATAGACGTTGGTGATGATGACGATGCTGCGGAAAATTTAAATTCGCGCTTTGGGCTTGATAGAAGATCAGACGTAATGTTTGCTCCTTATTCAAAAAGTAATTTTGGTACATACGCTCAAACCGGACAAAGCGGTATTGGTACCGATCTTTTTAACTCTGATAAATTAAATTCTAACGATATAATGATGTATGATCCAATAAAAAAAGAACCAATAAAAATTAATGGTAAAATAGTTAGGTTTAAAACAGGAGACGAAGCTTTTGTTAAAGGCGACGGTTCAAACCCTACCGCTGATGAAATAATAAGAATCCTTAAGGAAAAATACAAAATAGAATACGATCCATATAAACCTCAAAAATAAATAATATGTTTGAATTAAACGGAGAAGAAGTAACTTTAGATTTTTTGCGTAAAAAAGCGTATCAGTACGATATGGACTTTGACTCGTATTTGCAGCAAATGAAAAAACAAGGCCTTGTGGAAAAGCAAGCAGACTCGACGGTAGATCCGACGATGAGTCAAGACGATATGGGATCACAATCGGTGGATGGTTCTTCGGAATTACCAGAAGATAAAGGTTGGTTTGAAGATATGTATACCGCTATAAAAGGCGGTGCGGCTGTAGGTGGTAGTGTTGGTGAGGCTTTTGATGTTTATAGACAAGGACGTAATATATCAGATAAAGACTTAAAAGGTTTTATTGATGCCGCTAAAGCCATGGAGAACAATCCAGAGACTAACGAGGCTGTGTCTTGGAGAAACGACATGAAAAAACATGGTAGTGGTGCATTGGGTGGTTTTATGGCGTTGTTAGAAAACCCTGGTTATTTTCCACAATTTATAGCTTCTTCAATGTCTACAATGGCTTCTTCTCTTTTTGACTCAGAAGAAGTTGCAGCAGCCACAGGGGTTGGCGCTGGTAGTGGTGCAGCTGTAGGATCTGGTATTGGAGCTTTAGCCGGCACCGTAGGTGGTCCAATTGGTAATTTTTTAGGCTATATTGGTGGCGCTGGAGCAGGAGCAATGGGAGGTGGTATGGCTGGTTTAGTAGGGGCTATGGAAACTGGCTTAACTTTAACAGACTTGTTAAGAGAAGAGCTAGGTGAAAGTGATTTTAATCAAAAAAACATTAGAGCCTTATTAAACGATAAAGATGTTATGGATAGAGTTAAATCAAAATCTTTAGCTAGAGGCCTTACTATTGGCGCTGTAGAGGGTTTAACTTTTGGTTTATCTAGAGGTGTTGGTGGTAAAATGCTTGGGGCAGCACTATCAAAAGGTACAGTTGGTTTATCAAAAGCAGGTTTAAAAACAGGTGCAAAAATAGCAGGCGCAACAACTGCTATAGAAATGACCGGGGGCGCTGGTGGTGAAGCATTAGGTATGCTAGCGGCGGGTCAAGAGCTCAAGGGTGAAGAAATATTTTTAGAAGCAATAGGTGAGGCTAAAGGTGTTGTTAACACCTCTGATTTTGTTAAAGCTGCTATTACTAAAAGCTCTTATAAGTTAAACAAAGAAGAAGTAACAGCGGCTAAAATAAAAGAAATTATAGATAACCCGAACACCTCTCAAGCTGATTTAGCTAAAATGAACATAGAGGTAACTGGAGACAAAGCTTTCGATGCTTACGTAAAGAAGAAACAAAGTGACGCAGAAATAGACACTCAAATAGACGAAAGAATCACTGACAAAGCTGATAGAAAAAAATTAGTTGAGCTAGAAGTAAAAAGAAATAAAGCAAAAGCTGATGTTAAAAAAGAAGGTTCTTTAAAAGTTTTAAATGCCGACCAAGCATTGTTAGATGTAGAAGCTGAAATAGAAACACTTTTAAATAAATACGAAGGTGCGGTTGGTTTTGGCGAAACAACAAGCGCTAAAGAAGTTAAAGCGGTAGTTGCACAGAAAGTGTTTGAAGGTAATATGGCATTTGCCAAAAAGCACAGTGAATTATATAATTTAAAATTTACAGAGTTAACTCAAGCAGAAATAATAGAAAAATATAAAGGTACTGAAAATGCAGATCTAGCAAACTCCTTAGGTGGTATTATTGGAGACGAAATAATAATAAATAAAGATCTAGCAAAAAGTAGAGTTTATGGCGATAATGTCGGTAACCATGAATTATTACATGGTATAATTAAAGCTAGTGGACAGCTAAAAAATATAACCCAAGAAACAATAGACGATTTTTTAAACGTTATAGGCAAAGATAATGCTGCAAAAATTCAAAAAAGATTAAGTGATAATTATGATGCTGATTATATATCTAAAAATCTTGACGAGTATTTCACTGCTTTTTCTGACGCTATAGCTAATAAAGAAATTGCTTTTAATGATAGTGTGTTTACAAAAATGGCAGATGTTATTAGAAGAATGTTTGCTAGTATCGGGTTTGCAAAAGTAGATTTTGAAAGCGGACGTGGAGCTTATAACTTTTTAAAAGATTATAACAAAAGTATACACAAAGGCAGTTTAAGCAGTGGTATTGTTGAGGCAACAAAAGGATCCGGAGCAGTGGTTGATAGTAAGTTTTCTAAATCATCTACTAACGATATAAATAAACTTGGTAAAGTTGATAAAGACGGCAACAACCTTGAAGAAGAAGGTACTGGTAATTTTTATTACCAAGCAGAAGCTGATGATATAGTAAGAACAATAGAAGAAAAAGGTTATTTAGATGGTTTAATAAGATCTAAGTACAAAGCTGAAAAAGTTCCACCTAACTTTGTCAAACAAGTTATGTCAGAGTTATCAGCGCATATAAAAGCATATAAACCAGAAAGAAAAAATGAAAGTGGATTATTTGGTTGGATAAACTCACAGATATCAAACAAAGCAAACGCCGTTTACAATAGAGAGTACAAGGTTGATGACGAGATGAAAGGCGCTAAAGACATAGGTAAGACAACTAAAGAAGGCGAGGTTAAGGTTCAAGTTGCAGCCGAAACAGATGCTGCTGTAACAGCTTTTGAATCAGAAGATTTATCACCTGCAGCTCAAGCAAAGAAAAAAGCCGACAAAGCTAAGGGCAAAGAAAAAGTTGAGTCTAAGTTTAGAAGACAAATAGGTATAGAAACTGGAGGTATCCTGTACAACAAAGTGTTAGATGCTGCGCGTAAATCTTTATTAAGAGCATACGAAGCAGGTACATCGGTAAGAAATATACAAAGAAAACTAAGAGATGAAGCTAATGTATACCTGTTTAAGGACATTAAAAACTTCTTAGGTACTAAAGATTACATTAAAAGATTAAAAGAGTTTAGAGTGCCTATAATGAACTCTATATTCACCGCTGACTTAGTACAGATGGAGCGTAATACGCCTGAAGGTGAAAGAGTGTTTACTAGGTTTGTAAGAAAACTTACTTCAAAAGCAGATGTGCAAACCGCAGTTGATCAAAACTTATTACCAGCCTCAGCTTTAAATATAATAGACAAAGGTACAGCTGTAAGTTTATACGAGAAAGCTAATCCAACTGAAGCTCAGTTTATGTCTTATTTTGACATACCAACTATAAATCCTAAAACAGGTGCTAGATCTGGGACGAGAGGTACTAGAAAAGATCAGCTAGCTAAGAATATGGCTGGAGCATTATCTTATGACGCTACAATGGAAGTGGCACAAGAGCAAGATGTTATAGAAAAAAGACAGCAGCTAGCAGAAATAAAAAATGAAACCATAGATGTTAGTGACATACAAAACTTAGCAGTGGCAATAGGTCGAGATCCTAGTGTTAAATTTTCACTTAGTAGCGAGCAAATTGCTGAAAACTTACAAGATAAAATTGAAGAATTAGTTAACAAGGCTAACCAAGATAAGTTTTATTTTAACAAAATAATTACAGTTGAAAGAGACAAAAATGGTAAAGCTATAAGTTATAAGTTAAATATACCTTTAGAAAGAAACAAAAGTATGCCAGGTCCTAGGCAACATTCTAAAGAAAACAAAGAAGCAGTTGCTAGAATTGTATATAAATATATAACAAATAATGAGTATGGATCTATAGTAGATGATAAAAAGTTACAATCACAAATATTAAGAGAAATAATACTTGACAACAAAAGCGGTAAAACAACAAACGCTGGTATAGCTCATGAAAATATAATTAAAAAGCAATTACAAAAAACAGCTAGTTTAATTAAAAACTCTATACTACAAGTTGTTAGTGGTGGTAAACTAGGTGATATATACTTATCATTAGGAAATATTAAAGTAGGTATAGAAACTAAATTACAAAAAGCAAGAAGCATCTCTCAGTCACTAACATTTTTAAATGATTCGTTAGATATTAATTTTCCAAATAAAAATACAACTACTAACAGCAAAGGTGGTTTGTTTGACGATATTATTGGTGAACAAGCAATAACAGAATACAAAAAATTTCAAAAAGAATTGCGAGCTGCAGGGTTTGGTGAAGTTAAAAACTTTACGCTTAATGAATCGCAAGCTAATTGGCTAAAAAATTATGGAAGATCTGAATTTTTAATAGAAATAGAAGTTCCAGTTAAATATTTATCTACGGGTTATGCTAGTGGTAAATATAAAAACGCACCACAAGGTTTTATTATTATAGGTAGAAATATATACCGCATGGTTACAGGTAATCAAGATGTTGATAATTTAACTAAAGCTATTGTAGCTCAATCAGGTTTAAACATACAAGACTTAAAATTAACAGAAGGTAAAAAAATAAAACTAGTTGGTGAGTTCATGTCAGATATTGGTAAAAACAAAAAAGTAAACTTTAGAATAGCAGGTAGAATAAACTCTATTGATTACGTTGATTCTAACGTTGATATAACCAGTGAACAAACAAACAAAAAGTTTGTTAACGCAATCGAAAACGTATTAAATAAAGAGTCTGCGCTTAAATTAAGTAAATCAGCTATGTTCTCTCGCTCAACTAACAACCCAACTAAAGGTATTACTGTTCTAGATTTTGATGATACTCTAGCTACTAGTAAATCTTTAATTAGATTCACTAGACCTGGTGAAAAACTATTGTACAATGCTAGTTCTAAAAGCTTAAAAGATTTAGGCGCTAGATCCGGTGTTATATACTTAGCTACAGATAAAAAAGAAGCGGATGCTTATGCCGAAAGCAATAGAGGTGATGTAAAAGAGTTCGTGGTTAACGAGTCTAGCATTGCCAATGAGGCTGCTGTTTTAAGGGAAATGAAAGAGCAAGGTATAGATACTAGTGAAGGATTGTTATATGAATTAATTGACTCTCGTTTTGAAGATTATTTTATTGGTAAGAAAAACGTGGATAAAGTTTTTAATGCTTTAAGGAAAAAAGGAGTTAAAGCTTTTAAATATAAAGATGGATCTCAAGTGTCCAGCGGGAGCGTTGAGAGCGTAGCGGTTATTGATAAAAGTGCTTTAAACGAACGAGGAACATTAAATGCGGAGCAATACGCTAGTACTTATGAAAACTTGTCAGAGCTAGGTTATAAGTTTGACTTTTCAGAATTTACTAAAGTTGTAGATGGCAAGACAGCACCGCTGTTTAACAAAGCAATGAAATTGCAAGGTAAGTTTGGTCCTGAAAATATGTTTGTGCTAACAGCGCGACCAATGGAATCCGCCGGCGCTATACACGCATTTTTAAAAGCGAATGGCTTGAACATACCTTTAAAAAATATTACTGGTTTAGCTAACTCAACAGCTGAAGCAAAAGCGCTTTGGATGGCTGAAAAAGTTGGTGAAGGTTATAACGACTTCTACTTTGCTGACGATGCTTTACAGAATGTGAAGGCTGTTAAAAACATGTTGAACAACCTAGATGTTAAATCTAAAGTTCAGCAAGCTAGAGTTAAGTTTAGTAAGTCTATGGATCCAGCATTTAATGAAATGTTAGAGAGAACTACTGGAGTACCTGCCGCCGAAACAATATCACAAGCAAGAGCAACTAAGCGTGGTGGTAAAAAAGGTAGACTTGAATTATTTGTACCACCATCAGCCGAAGACTTTTTAGGTTTATTATATAAATTTGCTGGAAAAGGAGAACAAGGAAATGCTGATTTAGCTTTTCTTAAGCAATCATTGATTGACCCACTTAATAGAGCATACACAGAATTAAACGAAACAAAGCAA
>Ga0209815_1000322_pt1 | contig 36436 bp, 33 predicted proteins | sample CoawatmetaG00DNA_FD_187507 | JGI IMG/M metagenome (GOLD analysis project Ga0209815, IMG submission 187507) | Marine microbial communities from the West Antarctic Peninsula - Coastal water metaG002-DNA (SPAdes) (version 2) | ecosystem: Environmental > Aquatic > Marine > Coastal ...
CCTCTATATTTAATTATTATGTATAAATATAAGAAATCTTTTTCAAATAAAAAAATTATTTGGTAGGTATATCTTTATTAATATCAATTACTACTTCTGAACCTACAGTAATTATTGCTGGTGAGAATGTCTTCGGATTAAAGTTACTAAGAGCTTTTTGTATGTTGTTAGGTATTACATAACCATTCATATTGATATTGAATGTAGCTTTATTTACTCTATCTGTTCCTGCATCTACAGTTAGATCTGTAGTAAAACTATCGATCTTGGCAAGGAACTTAAATTTTTCATTGCCCCAATATTGATTAGCTGAATAGTTTATATCTTCTATGATCGTATTCAATTGGGTAATATAATCGGTCCAAATTACACATTCATACTGAAGGGTGATATAATCTGGCACTACCACATTATGGAAAGTCCCTACAGGTTTTCGTCCATTTAAAACCTCGAAATTATCATATGTATTCTTGCTTGAATATGCAGTTTGGAACGATTGTACTAAAGGATTATTTATATCTACTTTACTACCTATCAATTTGCGTTCAAAAGATGTTCTCTTATAAGCTATTGCAGGTAATTGAATCATACCTTTCTGATCTCTTAGTAGACCAGACTTCTGGATGTTCTTCCATCTTTCTGGTGAAGCATATATTACAGGTACTGGAGCTGGTCCATCCTCTGTATTTACAGTTGGCTGAACAACATTATCGAAATAATATTTAATAACAGAATCTATCTCATATAGGCCCATAGTGATGTTTGGACCATCACCAGTTCTATTCATTTGATCTGCTCTATTTATTTTGTTTTCAGCCATTATATATTCTTAAGTTTTTTAATAAAAGTTTTTACAGACTTTTCTATATTTAGTTTTGATGTTCTAGCTCTATGGGCATTACAAATAACCGAAAAGTTAGAACCAAAGTTGTCGTCATTTTTAGCAGCTTCAGGATTTTTACCAACTATATATTGATTATCGATGACCTTATCTACTTCCCAATAACTACCATCATGATCTATTATATCTCCAACTTCCAGGACTAGTTCTGCGGTATTTTTTAAAGTATCCCTAAGGAAACTGAAGTTGGCTTCCTGGTCTATATCTGTACCATATTCTGCATCTACATACACTGGATCTTGGAATTCAACTAGACAAGCAATTCTTATGGCTGGATTATAAACCTTCTCTATATTTTCACCATACAGATTATCATTATTATCACTAACAGATACTTTATACACATCTACATTAGTATCAATAATATTATTAATCAATTCCTTATTTAAAGAATTGAATAAATCTACGTCTTTTGATGAGCCAAATAGAGCCATTATTATCCTATATAAATATTAAGCGGTACATTACCAATTGTTTCTTTTAAGAATTCAGATTCTTCTTTTTTAGCTTCTAACATATTTCTACGAGAAGAAGCTTCTAAATCTTCTCTTAATTGTGTGATTAGATTTTCTTTTTCTGCTGCTCCTTCACCTCTTAAAGAATCACCATCTAAACTAACATCACCACCAGGAATTGGAACTGAAGCATATTTACTACGGATTTGACCTAGTAATTCTTTAGCTAGTGCAAGCGTGTATTTTTTAATCCATTGAATACCTGGAGAGTTTATTCTAGAGTAGGTCATTACTCTATAATCAATATCTGCAAAGCTAGTTACATTATTTATAGTTCCTAGACTACCAGTAACTTTTGATGCTTCTGTGTAATATTGGAACCATAAATTGAAGTCTGAGGTTGGCTTAGGAAATAATTTAATCACATTGTTTTGTAGCTCAAAAGAATATGCAGATTTTCTAACCATATCACTAAACTCTACTTGTTGATTTCTTAACATTATATCATACATTGGTAGCAGCATAAAGGATACACCAGCACCTCTATTCTGGAATCCAAACTCTCCTAATGCCATTGTAGAATTATGTACATTACCAGCATACTGGTCATAGTATCTTCTACTAGCAGGAGTTCTATCATGAAATATTTTTCGAATTTCAAGTCTACTATTACTTTCACTCACAGAACCATAAAGGTTTTGTAAATCATAAGTTTGAGTGCCTGAAGTTATTGCTATAGATCCACTTTTTAACGTTACATTACCACCAGAAAGAGCTTCTGTTCCATAATGCTCACTTAAACCTATAGGACCATTTAAACCTTCTATAGTACGATTAGTTAAATCTGTTCGAGTCTGATTAGAGGCTTCTAATAAATTCTGACGTATTTGATACCTTTGTACCTGAGCACTATACTCGGTTACAGCCTCTTCGAAGCAGGCCCAAAACTGTACGTCCTGAAGCTCTACATCTACTATTGGATATCCCAATCTTTTTGCACACCAAGATGCAACAGTGTCTGCATCTGATCTAAATTTATTATCCACATCATAATGACCAAAAGGGGTTTGCCCTGGTAGGCCTAGAAATGTAGATGTTCCTGTCCATATTTTAATATTTGCCATAATCGTCTTTCCTATCCATTATAAATATCAAGTTAAAGGGCTAAAGACCTTTGTGGTATTTGTATTTTTCATAAACATCTAATACATCATCCAAAATGGGATGTCTATGATTTTCAAGGAGATTTATTGTGTGTAGTCCTCGAACTGAACTTATTGATTGTAGAAACTTAAGTCCTGTGTCACCATAATTTTTCAAATCTATTTGATCGGTATCACCACAGAAAAGCATTTTAGAACCTACACCGATTCTTTGCAATATCATTAGAGATTGACCATGAGTTACATTTTGAGCCTCATCTACAATAATGCAAGAATCAGTAAAAGTTCTACCTCTCATATATGATACAGGGACTATTTCTATAGTTCCGTCTGCTATCATTGCATCAACCCTTTCTTTTCGTAGAAGTTGATACATGTTTCCATATATTGGTGCAACCCAAGGATCCATCTTATCTTCGAGTTTTCCTGGTAGATATCCAAGATCCTCTTTAGAAACTGTTGGTCTTGTTATTATAATCTTCTTGACTTGCTTTTCTAAAACCATTTGTAATGCTATTTGACATGCTAACAATGTTTTTCCGGAGCCTGCTTTACCTATTACAATAGATATATCATTCTCAAGTATTTCAGCTTTTGCAATTTTTTGCTCTTCATTTAATGAAAGTAAAAATCTATAACCTTTTTTATTATATTTAGGCTTACTCTTTGCCATTTGAACCATGAACTCTCCTAAGTTGTTTAGTATAAATATCTATGCACAAAAAAAGAGACCCAAATTAATGGGCCTCTAATATCAATCAATAAGAATTAATTATTACATTTTATTCTTAACTGTTAATTTAGCAAAGAAATCTTTACGAACTACTTTTTTAGCATAACGAGTCATAACACCTTTTCTTGGAGTAAAGTTGTTAGGATCGTATACAAGTGGAGTCATAATTAACGGAATGTACGGAGCATAAACCGCACCAGTTTCTAAGAATTGGTTACCACGGAAACCGATAATCATATCATCTGAATTCCAGTAAGGATTCTTATAAACTTTATAGCGATTTGCAAAGTTACCGATTTTTTCTACACCAGCTGCAAAGCCATCTTTATCACCATCTGTATCTACAGCGAAACTAGGTATAGTTTCTAGTATTGTAGCAACATCTGGAGAACATACGATGAAGTTTGCACCACCACGCATAGTAGCACGGTGAATCTTATTGGATAGTTTTTGAATTTCATATCCAATAGTAGCATTATGTGAACCTAATTGGTAAGCCCAAACTGATCCTGATGAATATGCATTAGTGTCTGCATATGCATCATTTGCAGGAGTACCATACCATGTAGAAGAGAATCCAGCATTTGCATGTAGCATTTGAAGAATTTCTAAATCAATTTCCATTGCTACATATTCTGATAACATTGAAGTTAATTCAGCTTCAGCATCAATTGAATGATAAGCGTTTAAATCCTGAGCAAATTCCGGAGTCCATACAACTTTTAACTTACGAGTCTTAGCAATTAAAGCCTCTTGTTCAAGTTCTACATTCAATTCTGGAATGTTTAAGTTTGCTTCTTCTAAAGCATAACCACCATCACCTGCGGCATTATGAATAGCTTCGAAGTCACCACGATCACCAGCATCAACTGGAGCTGGGTAGTAATAAAGATCACCAACAGTTCCTGTTCCTACTGCAGTGTCCCATTTTACTTCCGTACCTGTTACTGATTCAGCTTGAACAACAACACTATTAGAAATATAGTATGCTGACATCAACATACTTAAGTCTGCATTACCTACAAGAGATAAGTCTGTTGCCGCTTCAGAAGCTGTAACACCACTAGCAACTTTAGTAGCTTTCAGTGTATAACCTTCACGACCAGGACCATCATATAGACCTTTTGTGAAAGAAGTTGTAGCTGATGTAGAACCAGCTCCGAATACCGAATCACCTAGTGTATGACCACCAGCTGTATTAGCATATTTAAAGTCTAACCAGAATACTAGTCCCGAAGGAAGATTCATTGGTTGAACTGATACGAAATCTTTAGCTGAGATTTCTGCAAAGATACGTCTTACTAAAGGTAAAGCAACTCCATTCCAGTCTTCTTGACCAGCAGAAGTGCTAGTAGCATTCCCTGACTCTGAAATAAGTTGTTTAGCTTGGTTTTCCAAAAGGATTGCAGTGTTATGTTTATCATACTCACTGTCAAGACCTTCTAAAAGTCCAGTCTTTTCCCATTTAGCTACGTATTTTGCCGTTTGATCTTTTTGCTGATTGAAAGAAGCTTTCGATTCTTTTAGCAAATTTGACATATTTGACATTATATTGTCTCCTAAATTTTAAATTAAATCAAACCTGCAAGCTTACGCATGCGATCTGAAAAGTTGTTAGATTCAACGATAACTTCTTTCGAAGGTTTTGTTGATCTTGTTGATTTTGAAGCAAGACCTTCAGTCATTGATGTCTTCTTGGTAGATGACCTCATTGATTTCATAGATTCTGCTAATGTTGAATAAACCAATTTTACTTCACGTACTGAATTAGCTCTGTCGAACGTCTCAATAACACGCATTTTTTGGTCTTCGTTTAAATTACCATTTCTGAATAATTTGTTTGAGAATAAAAGTTTTGCATTTAACAAGTTAACTTCATTAATTTTGTCTTTCAAGAATCTAATAGTCTCGTAAGCTTCTTCTAAATCATCAACTGCTGGTTCTTCTACTTCTTCATCATCACCGTCTTCATCTTCTTCTTGTAAAGCTTTAATAACTTCTTCAAGATCAAAATCAGATTCTTCAGTAACAGCTTCATCTTCTTCGGCTACTACTTCTGTTGATTCAAAAGCAAATTCTTCTTCGTCTTCTGCAGGAACTTCTTCCTCGTCTTCACCTTCTAATTCACGAATAATCGCTTCTAATTCTAGTGAGTCATCATCATCTTCTAAACCAAGATCTTCTTCTGCGTCTTCTGCCACAACTTCATCTTCTTCGTCTTCTACGGGTACTTCTTCTACTTCGTCTTCAACTGGTACATCAAACTCTTCGTCTTCAGTATATTCAGCTTCAACAGCAACGTCTAGTTCATCTTCATCTTCAAGATCGTCTTCGTAGTCTTCACGTATTTTCGTAGATAACATAGATTGTAGTTTTGGTGTGAACGCTTCTTCAAGAGCAAGCTTAGCATTTGCAATAGCAGTTTCTCTAACAGCTTTTGCATCGGCAATTGCCTCTTTTAACAAGTCTTTTGACATTGTCGTTCTCCTATAATATGTTTGTCAGGAAATAAGGTTATTGGGAACCTTAATAGAAATTTTAATTTTACATGGCTTGCTTTATATAAAAGGATAGAGCATTTTTGCATGTTATTTACGAATATAAGTATATATGAATTTATGAAAAGTCCACAAAAAAAGCCAGAAATATTGAATTTCCAGCTTAATTTGTACTAAATTATTGTATTATACTATAAAGGACCATTTTTTGTCATAATAGTCCAGGTGAAATTATCCCAAAATGCCACCTCCTTCGAATGTTCCATAGCTTGACGACGCACTGCATCGTTTTTAAGCTTACGACGTTTGGTCGTGGGTTTGGTATACTCTTGGTTGGCTTTCACTCTTAAAAGCCTTCCCTCATCTTTCAGATTACGTTTAAAGACCTTTAAAGCACCTTCTAAAGCATAATCTGAACTGTCTGGGACTTTAACTCCCAGTGCACTGTTTTCACTAATGAAGTCAGTTTTTTTGAATTTCCGTTTGCGGAATTCTGTTCTTTGCATAAGATTTCTATTAATTATTTATATAGTCTAAATATAAGAAAAAAAGTCGACATATAAAAATTATACACCGACTTTTTAATTATTTTTTATTATCTAGACCATCTCTTTAACCTATGAAAGCTAAGATTTTCCAAGTAATCATCTACTTCTTCTATAAACTTATTGTCATTGGGAGCATGAATAACTGTATTATTTTTTAGCTTCTCCATATCTTCCAAATACTTTTTATGAACCCTTTCCATTTGCTGGATTGTTTTACTTCTGAATACTTTCTGCTCTATAAGATTTTTTAGTTTCATAATTAACCTCTGTCTGCTATCCAATTTTCCAAATCTTCTATCCAATCATCTTGGTCATAATCTACATAATCTTTAGCATTTTTTGCTAAATCTTTAGCTAAGGATTTTAAATAAGCTTTTGTAGTAGAAGAACTTTGTTTTGATTTTTTAGTAGCTGTTACTGCCATTCGCATCATACTAACAAGATCTGGTTTAGCCTCACTTAATGATTCTTCAACTACTCTCATTCCAATTGAAAAATATTTATCGGACTTAACTAGTTTATTATAAAGAATAACTGCAGATCTTTTAGAATCAGCCACTTTCATAACTTTTTCATTCTTACCATAAGGGTCATCAGCAACATATACTTCCCACTTAGAATTGCTATAATCTTCATTAATCGATTCATTTTGATTTGGCTTAACTACGTGCTTAGCTAATTCTTTTTTAAGCTTAAGATATTGTTCTTTTATTTCTTTTATTTTATTTGCTTTTGTAGATGCAAACCATTTATCTTCCCACTCATCGCCCTGACGTTTCTTATGAGCTGCTATCTCTTCTAATAGTCTTTGGTAAATATCAGTAGCATTTTCAAAAGTTCTTCTTGCTGTTTGATATCCTGTAGTCCAAGATGCATCCCAAGTTCCTTTTTTAAGTAAATCGATTTTCTTTTTGATTTCGGATTCGAATAAAGCATAGATTTTGTCCATGAACTTGCTAGCGCCTTCGACACCTAATTTACCTGCTATTGCTTTTAGCTTAGATTCATATCTTCGCTTATTATCTCTTAAAACTTCTTTAGTAGTATTAAGAGCTAAAGCACCAGATTTTTGCTGAGCTCTAGTTATTTGTACATTTCCAACTTTATTGCGACTCATATCAGTACCATAATATACTACATAAGCTTCATCAGCAAATGCTGCTATTCTCTTAAAGGAATTAAAGTATTTTGAGCTATTACCTGATTCTCCACTTTGATTAGCTTTACCAGGTTTAGCTGCTTTAACTACATTTGCACCCAAAGATAAAGATTCCTTACCATGAGTTACGGCTAATAATCCTTTATTTACATCTAAAGAACCCCAGTCACCTTCTGGTCCAGTTAATTTGTTAGAATTTGTAAACCAAAGTATTAATGTGTCTGATTCAACTTTTATTGAACTAGGATTTTTTATATGTTTAACCGCAGAGTCATCTATAGCATCCCAAGCAATCTTATACTTGTTAGATAAAGCATTAAACATCTTTTTATCATACGAATCCAGTCGCTTAAATGCTTTCGTCATATTCTTAGATGCAAACTTTTCGGTAAGCATAGAACGAATTTCAGATTCTATCAATGCTCTTAGTTGAGATTCTTTCATTATTTCAATTTCCCCTTCTTTACATCACTTGCCAATTCTTGTAAAGCTCTTATTTGATCTTGAATAGCTGTTGCTATATCAACACTTCTATATTTAGCTTGTTTTTTGACTGATAACATTGCGATTCGTTTTTCTTCTGATGATGCACCCTCTTCCAAAGGTTCTGATTCAGTTAAAGGGTTCCACTTCATTTTTAGTAACTTAGATGATGGTAGGATTCCTAAAGCGTGATTTTCCCTAAGTAAAGATTTTAAACTAGTTGAACTTTCTTTTTTAATGGCTTTAGAAATAGCAGTACGTTTTTTAGCTAAATATTCATCAGACTCATCTTCGTCTCCATCATTATCTATATCGCCATCTTCTTTACCTACAGTATCTAATTTTTCTGAAATGTCATAGTAACGACCTAACTTATTGCCAAGGTCCTCATAAAGAGATTCTAATCTTTGTTGTGTAGATTGAGACTCTGTAGAAGCTTTAACGAACTCTTTAAGAATTCCAGCAACTTCTTTCATATCACGCTTAACAGTAACACTATCAAACCAATCATCATGTTCTTGTAAAGCAAGCTTCGTTGCATTTTCACATAATTCAGAAATAGACTGAACCACTTCTTTGATATTGGATTTAGAATAGATACTATCACCAAAAGAATTAAAGTTGGCAATAGCCTCCAATACTTCTCTTTTGTGTTTTGGGTTTAATCTATCAGAGTTTTCATTTAAAAGTTTTCTAAGTTTCATATTGTTTCCTTAACATTTGCCGCAATTGCCACCACAGCCGCACGGGGATTTCTTTTTTGGTATTCCGCAAGTTCCAGTCATTTCACATAACATTTCTGATATTATGTTGTTGACCTTTGCATATTTATTAATAGATTTATTTATATTTTCATTCATAGGAGACATAAAAGCTCCTTGAGTAGATGGGTTGGAAACGAAGTCCCAACAAACTAATTCAAAATCATCTTGAACTTCTACTGTACTACTATTTGCAGATTCTTTTACCGAACCCATACCTCTTGAAGATATGCCTACAGTTATACCTTGATCTAATAAGGTTTTTAAGATATTACCTGCAGGTGTTGATAGTATTTCTACTTTACCCATTAGGTCATCACCCTTCCACCAGATATCTCTAATATTATGAGAAACATTAGCTAGATTTACCACTGAGGATTCCGGATGATCCAATTCTCCAAGAGCTCTATTTTCTTTTATGAATGTAGATTTATACTTACTAGCTTCACGTTCTAATATAGCTCGAGGATATATTCTTTCGTTTTGGTTAGGGGCGTTAGCTCTCTGTAAACATCCAACCACAATAACTTTCCCATTATTATTCTCTTGGGATTCTGCTATCATTTGAGGACTTACTCTAAATATATTATAATCTACTAATAATTGCTTAGACATTATTTACTCCAGGTTGATCTTTTTCTATACAAATCAAAGAAAATCTTAGATACTTCTTTTCTAATAAGTGCTTTTAAAGCATTTATATCTTCCGAAGATATTGCTTCTTTTATTTCTTTTTTGACTTTAGACATTAAAATTTCCTCAATTTTTCAGAAATTCTTTGCATTTTTTCTGATATTCTATATAAGGTCTTACGTGTGCCCTTCCAATATTTCGTAGAATCGACACCTGTTTCATTTTTTAATTTTATATTATGAGTTAAAACTTTATCAATCTCATGTAATTTAGAATTAATACTTATAATAGCTTTATTAACTTTTTGTTTTGGACTCTGTGTTACATCGTTCTTGTAGTTTTTATAACTAGATTCACCTAACATTAATTTTGCAGCTTTTTTGAATGTAGATTCATCTACCTTCTTATAACCGTCTTTTTCTATATCATCATCATCTAACTCACCAAATGCATTAGGAGTATTATAAGCTTCACCTTCACCGGTTGCATTTGCTTCATCTATAAGCTCATCAATTAATTCGTCTAATTTATCCTTTAACGACATTAGTCAATTCCTTTAATAAATCATAAGATCTCATAATGGATAATAAATGATTATCCTTGATAGATTTTCTCGATTTTATAGCTTTTAGCTGAGTTGATATTTCACTAAGCTTAACAGAGACCACTTTGTCTTCAACAAGTTTTGAACTTTTGACTAAAGACTTGACCACTATATCTATATTTTTATCAATAAACTTCTTGAGCTTTCCAGTATTATTAACATTATTAATATACTCTTTAAGTAAGGATTTTTGTTTAATATCTAAGTTATCATACTTATCGTTAAATTTTTCCAACAATATATTGTAACTCAATAATCTAATATCCTGAGACTCTTTCTTATATGCTTCTATAATCGTATCACTTGACTTAACAACTTTTACATTTTTTATATGCTCTAATATGGTTGACCTAGAAGTCATTATTTTTTTAGGAGAATTGAATTTTTTAGTATTCATTTCAAATAAATTATAAATAGATGCATTTAACTTATAATCCGATAGTTTAGTAGAAAAGAATTTGTCCAAGTCATAGGATTTCTTTATTTCTTTAATCAAATTATATTTTTCTCTACGAATAGAAGCCTTATTTATTTTACTATGTTCATTTAGAATGACATCAATAAATTTACTAGCCTTAGATTCAGAGCCCATTTTTTCGGACTTTAACATAGAATAGAAATTTAGCTCTTTACGTAATAAAGTATTAGTTTTGAAAAATTCTTTCATTAGTTTTACCGAAGTAGAATCATCAACATTATTTATAGCATCACTAGTTATCTGTCTAACTAGCAGTTCAAATAAGACTCCGGTGTTCTTAAACTTTGAATGTTTTATTTTTGTCATAGTAATTTTTTCCAAATCTTTTACAAGATGTCCATAATAAATATCTATATATTTTATAAAGCGTTATCATCAAGAATATTATTTTCACTTAATAAAGAAGTTTTTGTTCTGCCCAATAATGCTAAAGACTTAATAAAATTTTCTCTATGAATACTGCGGGTTTCTTTGCCTAAAGGGTCTCTACCTCTTGCTGAGTCTTGAGATTTACCATAGGCAGGAGCCTTCTTATCTTGACCACCCATCTCACCATACTCTTCAAAAGAAGTTTCAGAACCATCATCTGAATCATCATTATCAATTGGTTCATCACTAGGAGGGTTGGCAGGATCTTCACCATCAGTCTCTATAGTCTCTTTCCTAAAGTTATTCTTAGAATCCTCAATAACATTGGCTTTTTCTTTTTTAATCTCATCATCTGATAATCCAAAGATCTTATCATAGATCCAATTTTCAGATAACATTTTATTTTCTTTTAAAGAATCTGCTAATGATACCTTATTACTCCATAATTCAATTTTCTCTTGTTCATAAATTGTAGATGGATTTGTTAGATTTAGCTCAAAGTCTACTAAATCTGCATCGTTATATCCCTGAGAGTATAAGTGAACTATTGCTATTTTTGTTAATTCAGATATGACTATTTTTTGTATACGCTCTATTGTTCTTGCAAATCTAACATCTTCAGCTGCTAATGTTGCTTTTTCACCTAGATTTTCATCATAACCCAAAAAGGCTTTAGGTACTTTTAATGCTGCAAACATTCTATTTCTTAAGTATTCAATATCATCAATACCAGTGAATTCCATACCACTTAAAGATTCTATTTCAGTACCTGATTGACCACCTCTAACTGGCAGGTAAAAGTCCTCCATCATATTTTGAAGGTTGAATTCTAAATTATATTGTCCTGTAGCTTCATCTATATATGGAGTTTTCTTCATACTATCAATAACTCTCTTCATATAATTATCTACTTCTGCTGGTGGTATATTACCAATATCGATCTTGAATACTCTTTTTTCTGGAGCACGCATAATCCTATGGATCATCATTGCATCTTCCATTAGAGTTAATTGCTTCCAATTTTTTCTAGCTGCTTCTATCATAGATTTACCATAAGGTAAAAAGTTAGAATCTGATAGCAATCTAAAGTGAGCAATCTCATAATTCTGAAATTCATCTTGATCCCTATTAGCACCGCCAGCACCATATGTAGGTTGGCCTGACATTGCAGGGTCATGAATAAAAGTAACTATTTCAGGATTTTGAGGATCTTCACCATCTACTCTTATCATTTCATATGGTGAAAAAGGAGAAACATTTGTTACACCTAGTTTTTCAGTAATATCCATTTTTAAATACATGTCGCCATACTTACACATATTTCTAACCCATGGCCATAAATTAAATTCTATATTTAAAACATCATAGAATAAATTATGTAGGATTTTTTGGACTTCTGAGTTTGAACTTTGAATATCCAAAGTGCTACCAAACTCATTCTTTAATGTAGATTCGTCTGCATAGATATCTAAAGCTGATGAGATTATAGAATCTTCATCCATTACCTCATAATCAGTAAAGAGTTGCAGTCTTGCAGCATGGTAATTTGCTTGTGCACGATTACCTGTGTTTGCATGAGATTGATACAATCTATTAAATCTATCCACAAGTCTATTGCTAGCTAAATTGCTTCCTTGTTGAACTTTATTTACATCAACAACTTTTATTCCACCGTCTCCAGTTCTACGAACTATTGTAGAAGTTGAAAATAGGGTTTGTAATCTACCAAAAAATGATTTATCAGCCATTCTTAATCCTTATTATAAAAGCCAGGTTAGATCTTCATCTTGATTCCCAATTTTTTGGGACCAAGTATCTTTACCGGGTGATGGGGCTCCAGAATAAAAGCCGGATTTCCCCATATGATTTAAAGCATTCTTATTTAATTCAATACCCTCATTTCTCAACTTTAATGCATGGTCTCTAACAAATAAACCAATTGAAAATGCCATTGTTAGATCATCATTATAGCCTCTTTGGGCTTCAGGTCTTTGACCATTCCAAACAAAAACGAACAATTCTTCAATCAATCTACTCGATCGAACTGTACATGCTTTTTCTCTAAAATAAATATCAAGTTTCGATATAAGAAGTGGTCTTGTACGAGAAGTTGTTGAAAAACCTGGGGTCATTTGTGATTTATCTTTTAGGTCATAGCCTTTACTTAGCTGAGTGGCTGAATCTGATACACCTTCGTGCTTATATGTATAGTATAGATTCTTATATCCTCTATCTATAACAGGTTGTATTGCTGCCCAACCGACATTTGCATTTTCTATGACCAATAAAGCTTCATTATATTCTGTTGCAACATTTACTAACATGTTACCAAACTCTTTAGTACCAGGTTGACCTTTAAACTCGGCTACTTGAGCTACTTTTTCAATATCTATCACATGGAAGGTGGAATAATCAGCTCCATCACCTCTAGCAACATCGGCAACAACTAAATAATTCCTAGTATAATCTGGATATTCCCATATCCAATATTCATTATTTAGCCCTCTAGTCTCAATAGGGTCTTCAACCATGTTTTCTTTATACCATTGGAGAAGAGTTCCTGGTATTACCGAATGTCCAGAAGTTATAAAGTCACAATCACACTCCTGGGCTGCCATCTTATCACCTAGAATTTGGCTTTGATCATTTCGCCAGTCTTGATTTCTTTCTGGATGTACTGTCCAATGGAGTCTTATAGGGTTAAACTTGTTTTCACCATCTTCAGATTTGATCCATGTCCTATGGAAAAAATTACCAGATCCATTTGGAGTAGATAGAATTACCGCTTTACCACCAGTAGCTAGGGTTTGTTGAGCAGAAGCCCAAATATCATCTATTTCCTTAACAAAAGCAGCCTCATCAATTACTAATAATGATAATGCTTCAGATCTACCAGCATCAGGTGAACTAGATATGGCTTTTATTTGTGAACCATTTGCATATCTAAGAGAAAGTCTATTATCCTCGACAGATTCTGTTTTTAACCAACTAGGAAGATAATGGTGCATCACCCTAACTTTTGTTACAAGGTTTTTAGCAACGTCTTGTTTTGTTGCAATTACCAATACATTAAAATCTTCATTAAAAATCATTGACCATAATGCATATCCAGCAGTTAAGGTTGATATACCTAGCTGGCGGGATTTTAATATTATATTATAGTCGTGATTTTTAAATTCAGTTAAAGATTTTTCCTGGAATGGGAAAAGATTAAACAGTATCTTCCCTCTTTGAGGATGTTGTATATAACAATACTTCCTCATAAAGTGTACAGGGTCAGATGCACACCTTGTATATTCTTCCGATATTATTTGCTTAATTGTTTTCTTTGCCATAACTTATATATAAATATATATTGAGGTGAAGTTTCGACTACTTCTTAACTCTTTTTTCCATTGTACGACCACCGAAATAAGCTCCGATAACTGTAATGAGAACTAATTGTAGCAAGTCAGTCCATTTTTCTTCTACGGTAAATGCTAATACACCTGCATCTATGAATATCATCAGTACAGTTGATACTACTAAGAAGACTAGGACTAATGGCCTTACATTTTTGGATAGCCAAGAATCTGAATTCATATCTGCCGACCATCTGTCAGTGATATTTTGCTCCATTTTGGCTTCATGATTAGAGATTAATTCCTGCATCTTACGTTTAGCTTCAAGTTTCTCTTCTTTTGATGTTGTTAGATTATCTAAAACACCTCCGACCCCTTTAACTAACTCTGTTGCTCCACTTGAAAATATTTTATTTAGAATGCTCATGTTCGTCCTTCAATTCTTCTTTAACTTTTAGTTTTCTAGCTTCAAATTTTGTTTCTAAAGAGTCTTTAGATTCTCCACCAGTCCATTCTTCGATATCACCTGCTTCTGTAATGAATCTATTAGCATCCATACCATTTAAAAATTCCTGATACTCCTCAGTCATTTGGTGTATCCATACTTCATTACTAGATTGGTTAACCTTATTGACATACTCATCATATTTACCAGCACTTCTAAGATCTTTTTCGAATTTGACAAGACAGTTAGGACAAAAACCAAATTTTCTATATATTTTTTTATATGCTGGATGAGTCATTCGAGGATCTTCACATTTTGGACATGTCAAGGGTATTTGAATGGCTTTTCTAGCTTCATCTAATTTATTTACGGTTTGTTTTATCCCATTTTTAATAGTCCAAGTTTTATTCGATTCTTCCCATACATCACCTTCAACATGCTTAGATTTTTTTACTACGAACCCTGTCTGGACTCTTGTTGTAGCACCATAGTTTCCAGAAACGAGGTTTCTCATTCTCTGAATTTTATCTTTTGAAAATTGTTTACTCATTATAACCCTTTTGCTTGCTTAATCCATTTCAAAGCTTCTTTATTCTTAACTGGTTTTTTGATAAACTTCATTACAGATGCTACAACTGAAGAAGGTAGCTGATCTCCAATATCTTTATCCGTATTTATATTAATAAAATTCGAACCAAATGCAGATTTGTAAGTTTTAAAATTGTCTTGGACTTTTTGCCACGTTCTTTGTACTACCTTATCTAATAACGATCTATCAGTTCTTTTTTTATTTCTTGCCAAAGCAGTTTCTAGGGTTGTATCTACAAAGATCATATATGTATCATAACCCAACTCTTCTATTGACTTCTTTTTAGCAAGTAATACATTAGAAGATCCGCCAGTCCCATCAATTATTATGCCAAGTTTACCATCTAGATAATTATCCATTTGTATTTGTGCAATCTTTCTAGCCTTACCCATAAGCTTGCCATCAAGGCTTCGTTCTTCATCAGTTAGATCATCGGAAGATGCTGGCAGGTTATGTTTCTTTTTTAGAAATTCATAAGACTGATCCAGATTAACTATTTTTAGACCTGTCTTTGTCAATGATGATTTAACTTTCTTGGCAGGAGGTATACCGAATATTTTATCAATAACCGTAGATTTGCCAGATCCAGGACCTCCAGCTAAGAACACTGCTTTAAAGGTATATTTGTCCTGTACAGCCTCTTTAAGGGGGTTTTTAACGACTTTATTAGGTTCCTTCACATTCTCTCCATCTGGAGTAACTGGCTTTTTGGCAACTTCCATATCTTTGAATGATAGAAATTTAACTCCGAATGCTTTGGCTATTTTACGGATCTGAGTCTTCCATAACTCATAAGCTATAGTGGCTTTATAATCTTGGGAATTGGTTGGAGTTGTCTTACCAGGAACTCCTGCTGGGAAATATGTATTAGCTGGTATTACCCTATCCGAATGGAAAGCCTCGAAGTCACTTCCACCCATAGCATAATCAACTATTTTCCAACCTATCAGGTCAGACATCTTTTGAGAATAGTTTTTGTAAGCTCCGGAGGATTTGAAAAAGGTTCCTGGACCATCATCAACGTGATGAGTACTAGTTGCATTTTCTAAAAAGAAATCTAAATCATTTTCAGTTATACCTTCTATAATACTTTTCAAAACTATACTTTCACCAAGATTTAATTTTGGATAATCAGAAGGTACATATTGAATTACACTTTCACCAAGAGATTTTAACTTTAATTGGTCTTGAACCCATTTCTTACCTATACGATTTTTTATGGGAGTCTTTACAAATTTCATAGCATTACTTATCTTATCCGAGTGCATTTTGCTGAAGTCACCCATTTCGGAATTATCCACAATCATGAAATTACGACCAAATAAGGATTGGAATTTCCCCATATTATTTTGGACATCGGACCATGATTTCTTTACTAGGTCTTCAGGCAATATTCTTTCTCTTTTGGAATTTCTTTTTAATGCAATTTCTAAGGAAGTATTTACAAAAACCATTGCAGTATCATAGCCGAGGGCTTCTAATTTTTTTCTACGCTTTTCTATTTTACCATAGTCATGACCTGTACCATCTATGATTAAACCAAGTCGACCCTTTTCATATATAGCTTGGAGCTTCTTTTTCATCTCCTTACCTTTTTGTCTTGGATTATCTTTGCTTGTGGTATAATAGTTGAAAACTTTTTTAGTCATCTGACCTAAAGATTTTGGATCAACACCTCTTTTCTTAAGGAAGTGTTCAAATGCAGGATCTGAGTTTACTACTTTAAGACCTACTGCTGAAGTTCCTTTCATTATATCGTCAATACCAAATATCTGGTTTGCACTATAAGATTTTCCAGAACCTGGCCCACCAGCTAGAAATACTGCTTTTAAAATTCCGGGATCGTATACGCCTTCTAATAAATCCATTTATTTCCTTTTAATATAAATATCAACCTATCCACAATGATATGTGCAAGCAATCAACTTTGATACAAATCCTAAGTCTGAATCTATACTCTCTGAAACGAATGAACATGGTTGAGTGGCTTTTGCTACTGTGTAATTATGCATTAGATCATCATCTTGTTTTTCGCCATGGCCTAATCTAGTTGAAGTGCAAATATAATCCCCTACTTCAATGTCTCCATTGGTATCTGTTATTAAAATTCGACCTTCTCCTAATGCATTGTAATTTATTGAAGGAGCATTATCATTTAATCCAGATATTCTTCCAACATTTTTAGAACTAGGAGTATATGCCTCATAATCTATTGGAGCAGGACTTAATGAATCAAAGACTCCCATTACAGCCTTTTCTTTCTGAGTGGTCGATATTTCAACAACAGGCCATGCCATAGATAAACTATCATCTAGACCCACACCCCTACTTATTATTTCACCAGTGGATTTTACAATCATACCAGGTTTCCAATCAATGAAAGATGAACCTGAAGGCCTTTGTGAGACGTGAGCCCCTGTAAATGTTGAATATTGAACTTCTGAATTAATCGAACCTACTACACCATCTTGGTTTTGGAAACGAATAAAAAAATGGTTAGCGGTGATAGATTGATCGTCGTCAAAGTCTAAGTCTAAAATAGTATCATTATTACTTAAGACGCCATCACTATGTTGAAACTTTACAAGAGGAACACTTAAACCACTATTATCATACACATGTAACTTTGATCCAGGGGCGGTTGTCCCTATACCGACATAACCAGTTGGCCCATCTAAAGTCATGTTTGTTGTTCCTGTACCATTTGCTTTCACTGTTGTAAATCGAATTTCTCCACCACGACCTGACTGTCTTATGTAAGAGGTGGCGGGCCGAGTAAATTCAATATCGTTACCAGAAAAATGGGTTGTCAAATCTCCACCAGATATAGATAATACATCAGCTGGTGAACTAGTTCCTATACCAACCTGACCACCCTTAGGTTGTAATAACAAGTCAAAAGCTCCACCAGTACCATCTGTTCTAGCTTGCTGGATTACTCCATCACCGCTGTCGAGGGTTGTAAATAAGGTTCCAAAATTGGTACCTCCAATCGAAGCTGCAGAAGGTGGATCTCCTAGCACAGGGATATCGATAGGAGCTGATCCATGGGCCACATGGAGTCTGGTAACTGGAGGATTAGCACCAATACCTACATTGCCGCTATCAGTCAGTATGCGGGTTCCATTTAGGTTTATTAGGTTGTCAGATAGACTTATAGAAGTAGAATTCGATTTAATACTAATGCCATCGACTGCGTGGTCTTTAATTTTTATAGATCTATTGGTGTCGTTGGTGTGATATAAACGACCGCCCAAGGCCCCATCAAATATAATATCCGCTCCGGCATTAGCAATCTGAGGTAGTATCTGGCACATATCATGTATACCACTGACTAGAGATATACTATTACTGGCCGTCATGGAGTTCAATGAAGCATCACTACCACTTGTTACTAGTTGTTTCCATTCAGACATTTACTATTTTCCAGATGTTTTTGTGGGTGGGTTAGCTTTTTTGGACTCTTTTTCATGTGCAGTCACAATCTTACTTAACAAAGATGCTACTTGGGTAGCATCACTACCCTTTATTACTAATTCGGATAATGCTTTATGAAGCAATATCAACTCTTCTATTTGGAACATAACGATTACCTTTACTTTTTAATTATCTATACAATATAAGAAAAATATACCACATAAAAAAATTATTCAGTAAGCATTTTCTGTAATTTTACTGCTGAACCGTAGATCAGCTGTACATCCTTACCATCGAATTTAGAATCTGCTATTAACTTTAATAGAAATTCTAATTCTTCAGGGGATAATATTATATTTTCTTTTTTAGTAGTATTTTTACCTATTAAGCCCATAATTTTAAAACCCATTTATTATATGTAAATATATATTTCACCAGAATCTATTCTAATGTTACCTTTGTGGTCTGCTAAAGCGGTTACAGCTGCAGCTTCATTTCCTTCAATAACACCACCGACCCAGTATCCTGCTGTTGCTGTATTGTCAGTTAGAGCTACACCATGAGCAACTCCTAAACGTCCATCATTACCATTATAAGATCCATCCCAGAATAAAGAGTCTCCTTCAACTCCAAGACCTGCACCAAATATAAGACCAGCATCGGTATCGGTTCCTGAAGCTCCAGATCCTAAAGCTAAGAATGCGTCTTCTATAGTTACATTGGTAGTATTAACAGTTGTTGTTATTCCAGTAACCGTTAAGTTTGGTACAGTAAGAGTTCCTGTATGTAATTGAGCACCATTATCATCTATTTCAAACCTTAGGGTATTATTGGTTTTAAATTGAATTTCTGAATCAGTTCCAAAATCAATATAATCTGTAGTTGTTGAACGTCCAAGCTTTAAATCTGACTTAGTAATGGTTTTAACAGTTGTTAGAACGTCGTCAAGACTTAGTGCGCTACCATTACCAGCTGCAACAGATAAGCCATTTCCTGCATTTACAGACATTGTTACATCACCTGAAAGACCACCGCCTGACATACCTTGTCCAGCTGTTACTGAACTAATGTCTCCAGTACCTGTACCATACCCTTGATCGGTAACAAAATCATGTACTGCATCACCAGTTACTAAAGCTGTTGAACCATTGGTAACAGAAGATGCTGTCGTAACATTAACAAGAGCAGTTAATCCTAAATCACCAGCAACTTGTGCAAATGTTTTTGATTCTAAACCAGTGGATGTGAATTTAGCATACTGTCCAGAAGTTCCAGTAGATCCCATTTTAACAATATTACCACTTGCAATACCAATTGCTGTTGATGTAATTGAACCGGTTCCAGCACCTATTAGAACTTGACCAGAACTTAATGTAGAAACTCCTGTACCACCATCTGCTACCGGTACATCATTACCACCTGCACGATAGATAATGTTGCTCTCAATTTGTAAATCTCCAGAAGATGGACTACTAAGAGTATTATTTGAGGCGTGTCCAAAATTAACTGCTGTAAATTGTGGAGAATCACCTGTACCTACACCGATACTAGTTCTTAATGTATCACCAGATTCTGCAACAGGATCTGCTGAACCATCCCCAACGATCATTTGACCATCAGTTAATACAGCCATTGCGGTTATTGCTCCGCCGCCACTACCTAATAATATACCACCATCGGTTAATGTAGAAACTCCTGTACCACCATATCCAACAGCTAGACTATTATTGGTTAAAATTAGGGATCCTGAAATTGTTACATCCCCATCATTGAATGAAGATGCACCATTAAATACTTGAGTGTTATTACCACCGACTGCACCGAATACATTTGAACCAGTACTTGTTAGAGCAGCAGTTTCTGTAAAACTAACTCCATTGAATATTAATGAACCAGTCATTGTAGCATTACCAGTTACATTAAGTGTTGAAGTGTTTATTGTAGAACCAGAAATAGTCCCTGTAGAGGTTATGTTTCCTGTTGTACTGATTGCAATATCATTAGCAAGATGGGCTGTATCTATTGAGCCATCTACATATTGGGCTGAATCAATAGAATTAGCTGACATATGAGCTAAGTCAATTGCACCATCAGCAATTTGTGCAGAGTCAATAGCATCATCTGCCATCAACGCATTTGTAATTTGGTCGTTAGCTATATGGGCTGTATCAATCGACCCAGCAGCATAATGTTCGCTGTCGATAGCATCATCAGCTATATGTTCATTATCAATACTTCCAGCAGCATAGTGCTCACTATTAATTACATTGTCACCAATCTTAGCTGCTGTTACTGAATCTGCTCCTAGTGCTGTAGTATCTACAGAACCCGCAGCATAATGTTCAGTATCAATAGAATCCGCTGCATAGTGTTCAGAATCTATAGCATTGTCTGCTATTTTAGATCCATCAACTGAGTCTGCTGATAAATGTGCTAGATCAATTGAACCATCTACATATTGGTCTGAATCAACTGAGTTAACTGACATATGTTCTAAGTCAATTGCACCAGCAGCAATTTGACCAGAGTCAATACCATCAGTCTTAACACTTATTGTCCTTGCAACAGAGCCGTCAAAGGTCGTTCCTGAATCTAGGCTAAGTGTGGAGTCGTCGACAGTTAATGACTGTGATGTTGTACCAGCACCAGCTATACTAGACTGAATTGTCGAAGTTACAACCCCGGCGGAGTCTATTATTAATACTTCAGCAGTTGAAGCTGCCGCTTGTTCTGGTATAGTTAACCCGCTTAAGACGGCTGAGCTGCCTGATACTATTACTTTTTTCCATTCTGCCATGTTTAATTATCCTTTATAGTGATCGTCCATCAAATCTTATTAGTTGACTCCATTCAGAGCCGGTTGTTGTTTTATACGCTTCTACGGGTAAGCCTCCACTAGTATTGATATATACTCCTGGAGTTGCATTAACTGTTAATTGAGCATTTGCGAATATATGTGATCCTTGATTGGAGCCACTACCTAATCCTAATGTCTCAGAACCTGATCTTACATAATATACTACTGCATTTACATATGAACCTACAGCATTTCTATCACTTACTGCATATCTTCTGAAATTGCTAGAAGCAACAGTAGCAAAATTACCACCGAAGCTAGAGAATATAGCTATCGTAGAAGGCATTTCATCTGGAGCTTCATTTGGATTATCACCATATATCTGAGTTTTTATTATCTGTTCGACTACCGGAACACCTAAAGCGCTACCAGCATGGTCATAACAAATTACCTTGTTCTCTGAGAATCCACTGCCTATTGCTTTGCCAGTAGGAGCATCATTAAATATATCAGAACCAGTATAGTTCCATTCAGTACTATTATTCAATTCTGTAGTTGTATAAGCAGTATTAACCGACCCATCTGATGCTGTATAACCAGGAGTTTCATATGATACATGTCTGAAGCTACATGAAAAGCTAGGTGTAGCAAGAAATGATCCTGTTTGTAAATTAACAATATTATATGATGCTGTAGTTACTGGTAAAGACCATTCTACATCTGAGTGCATATAAGAACCAGAATAGGTTGCATCCACCCACATATTTCTATCTGAGCTGAAAGCCTGTTTCAGACCAATATCATTAGTAGATCCATTAGTAAATGAAATACTTGCTGAAGGTGTATAATCTCCAGTCCAAACTGATGATGATAATATTACAGCATTTGTAGACCAACCTATACTAGCAGTCCAAGATCCTGATGCTGCAAACTCATCCATTTGAACCACATAGTCTGGCCAAGTCACATTGGTAAATGATTCACTCATTTGAGCAAAAGCATCACTACTAAATGATTGAGAACCAACCATGTCCATCATATCATCCATAAAAGATTGAGAAGGATAAGCAGCATAACTAGTACTATTCTCTGAATCATATATAAAAAAGCCCTGACTTAATGTTGATGCCCCAATAGTTGCTGAGTCCTGGGCAATCCGATCTCTTTTAAACCAGCCTTTATTTGACTTATAGGAATGCTTTCCTTGCTGCACAGATTTTGGGAGTTTTTTTAAGGGTTTAAAACTTAGATTAGAGTCACCAGCAACTGATGCCGATAATTCCTGCCATGTTTTTACTATAAATTTATCTTGAAACATACTTCTTGCCTTTTGAATTAATTCCTATATAAATATCATTAACCAAGATAAAAATCTCCAGAAGAACTATAGAACATCCCTCCACTTACATGGTCGGGGGTTTCGGAAAATGCTCCTAATAGCGTTACACCCTGGAGATTAATTACAAATTTACTTTCAGCACTATCATTAAGTTTAACTAGAAACAAATCTTGAGAACCATCACCAGTTATTTCCATTTTAGAACTGGCCATGATCGGAGCAAATAGATCCTCACTCAGTTGAAGCTGGTATTCTGCATCAACTAATCCTAAACCATAATGGCCTGATCCATCATGATTCAATGGGGAATTTACTGACCTAGCTAAAGCTAAGTTATCTGTAATTGTTACTTCGTTAGCAACATCAATGTTTACGTGAAGAGCATTATAAGGTTCAGAACTTACCTGAACTGTTACGTTTGGATTCGAAGGTGTTGTTATGGTACTAGTCTGGGTGGTTGTAGTTATATCAGCCCCGGAATTTGAGACTGTTTCTGTAGTCACATCAACTGATGTTCCTATTGCATTGTCACTAACATCTATAGAATACAAACCTATATCGGCAATAGAAACCGTTTGAGAATTTTGGTTTATTTCTACAGAATTTAAAGACATGGATTATCCCTTAGTTACTTCAGGAGATAATACTATTGAACCTTGTAAAAGTCTTGAGACCGTTGTGTCTGAATTTCTTGTTATTTCTAAATCATAAACTGCACTGGTGAAAGTATAAGCTGTTGTGGTAGTTGCAGATATATTTAACTCTATAGTACCCTTGGTTGCAGAACCAGATGATGCAATGATTGATAATCCTTCACTACCAGTTACTGAAGCAGCTGACCCTGTAAAGCTGGATACAGCAGCTGAAGAAGTATATGTTTCTCGGATTTCCATGCTTGCAGAATATCCACTAAGATCTACAGGAGATCCATCGGAATCCTTATAAGTAAATTGTTTAACTACTGTTGTACCTTGTTCTATTGTAAAGTTATATATACCTGCTGACATGGATCTTCCTTCGTAAATTCTTTATTATAAATATCAATTTGCAAATTAAACCCCTATTATGTTTGCTATGTTTGCTGCAGTTGTCCCTGCAACGGATGCAATATTACCAGCTATTGTTCCAGACACATCATGGCCATACCCTGTTACTACGGTATAGTCTATATATGGATCTGAACTGGTCCCTGAGTAATTAGTCATCCTAAAACCAGTTGAAAGATTAACATCAGATCCCGGGGCTGAGTCATTATAATCATAGTCATGGTGTACAATAGCAATTATGAATACATCATCATCTGTTATATCAGCTAATGCAGCTGCATTAAGGGTATAATTTTGATACTCACCTGTACCATTATTCGTTATCTCTGCAGAGTAAGCAGTTCCCCAAGTTACATTATTAAAATCAGCATCTGCTAATGAGGTGCCACCATCTCCACCAAATGCTGTACTTTTTAATATAATGTATGATTCAGTATTAGAGCTCCATCGTAATTTTAAAGTAGCTTCAGACAACGTTCCTGTTATACCTGACGTATCAAAGTACATAAAAACTCTACCTATTTTGTAAGTAGCTCCACCCCTACCACTAGATCTAAAGATTAAAGGGGCATCAGTGGTATTATTTGTATCTGCAGTCCCTGAGGTTTTATCTCTAGCTGCATCCCAGCTAGCCTCATTACCAGTTGTTATAACACCATCATTAGTATTTGAATACACCGTAGCCATCAGAATTCCTTTTTAGGTAAATAATACTTATTTGAGTTATAATAGCTATTTATAGGTGGATTAATATCTATTTGTTCATACTCGACACCATCTATATCATGTATAGTAGTAGCGCTAGGACTGTTATTCCACCACGTTACTTTAGCATCTATATTAACTAATGAAGATATAACACTTCCAAACCTACTCCAATCATCTTCCCCGTATGTATCGTAAAACACTCCATCATAAGTAGATAAAGAATCTTTTATATCAAACCATTCACCTTCTACTATTACTACATTAGATTTCCCTTCAGCCCATTCCCTAGCCTTCGCCAATACTTGGGGATGACACTCCACAATTGTATGAGAGTTAATAGAATTCTCTTGAATATATCCTGCAGATATACCCATCCCAAATCCTAACTCTAATATATCCCCACCATTAGAGCATACATAATCAGCAGAAGCTTTCATTATAGAGGATTCCCAATCCATCATCACTTCAAAAGTATTATCTCCATCAGTATAATAAATTTTATCACTTTCGAAAGTTAATGTTTTACCAGTATAGGCCATATTAACTTACTTCTATCCATGTATTATCAGGATTAAAATATATTGTTTGACTACCGCTCATATGATATCCAACGATCCTATTTATTTTACCAGACGTTGTTGATACTGCATTTGTCAACCTTCCTGTAGTTGTACTTAAATATACAGGAGCCCCTTTTGCCGTAGTACTATAGCTTGCAGCCATATAAACCAGACCTCTAACACACATACCTACCTGAGCGTCATCTCCCATAGCTATAGCTAAAGAACCTGTTGAAACAGAACCTGCATTTGAAGCTAGAGTCCAAGTGCCATCACACAGAGAATAGATATTACCTTGAGTAGTTCCCTGGGATACATCCCAATAAATAATATCGCCATTTGCGTTGTCATTCAAATTATTAGTTTGTCGACCTAATTGCAAATCTCTATGTTTAAACTTCCCAGTTAATGTTGAAGCAATTATATCACCACTTGCGCTTATATTACCTGAGGCTGTTATATGAGATGAAAAATCTGCACCAGTCTCATCTATTGTAAGTAATGTAGCTGTTCTGTCTTTAAAGATATGTTGGCCTACTTCATCTCCATCATTATCAGCTGTGTATATAATATCAGAATCAGCTGATATGTTAAGAACTGCATCTGCTGAACCCCCTAAAGTTGAAACACCGGTTATTTCTCCATAAACCGTAATATTATCATTTCCACGATTAAATTTTATTACTGGTGTTCCAGTAGCATCATTATTATGTCTATATAATTTAAAATCATTATCTCCTCCATCATAATGCCAACGCATTCCATATGTTAGTGCATCGTTTTCAACAAAGAAATGATCGATATCCGGATTGTTATTTGAAGTGTCTGTTATTCTAAATAAATGTCCATCCAAAGGTGGTGAAGCTGTGTCTCCCGTAGATGTTACACTTAATTGGTTGAATGAACCTGTGAGGCCTGTTACTGTGCCACTTGCACTTATAGCTCCTGAGGCTGTTACGTCTGTAAAAGTATAACTGCTTAAAACACTAGAACCAGAACCATAAAATAATTTCCCTGAATCCAGATTGATTGCCAACTCACCTTCTGATAAGCTTGACGGTACAGAAGATCCTGTACCTCTTTTTAATTGTATTGTTTGTGCCATGAATCTTTCCTATATATAAATATCAAGTTATTAGAATGTACCACCATCTATGATACCAGACATGTCAGATAAACTGCCGACATAACTTGTTGCTGTTGTTATACCACTTGCACTTACATCTCCAGTTACAGATACATCATCCATAAATATACTACTACCAGAGACATGTAATGACCCTGATATCTCCCAATTGTCTTCGACTAAAGTATCGAGACTTCTTTGAATCATACGAGTTGTTATGAATTCACCATCTTTATGAGCTACCAATCTTGCATTCGAAGTTGCAGCACCCAAGGCGGCATATAAATTCCCACTTGCACTTATATTACCAGATGCAGTAATCGATGTGAAGTTTACATTACTACCAGTTATGTCTGCGAATGTTACATTACTACCAGTTGTTGCTTTAGTATTTATATTTGTTTGCAATGCTGAGCTTGATGCATTCAGTTGTACTATGGTCGAATATGAAGTTAAGACTTGATCACCACTATTAGTTCCACTCGTAGCTTCAATTACTGCTAATTGAGCATCTGTTACATAATTGTCATCACCACCAAGAGTTGGAGCATATATAGTATTTATATTAACGCCAGCTTCAAAATAATCTATAGCATAGATATTAGCACTTGAGCTTATATTACCTGAAGCTGATATACTAGTAAGAGAAGCTGTTCCTGCAGATACTACATAATCATCACTTGTAGCTACACCAGTTAATTGAGAACCATCACCAATAAACGAAGATGCACTAATATGTGAACTTGCACTTAAAGAACCTAAGATTCCAGCTGAACCAGTAAATGGGAAGCCGGTTCCTGTTCCACCACCACCTGTAACACCTTCGTATGCTGATGCACTTAGCGTACCCTGAATTATAACGTCTGATTTGAAGGTTACTGGGCCAATTATAGACTGAGTATTTTCTGTAGTTCTTGAGAATTTACTATTGTCAAAATATCTGAATGTCGTAGGTTCAATGGTTATAAGTTCTGCTGAACCTGATGTTGTTGACTTCTCCCAGTTTCCCAGCCAGTTTCCAGCGTCATCAAGAGCTTTTGAATATGAGTGAGACGCGAATGGCAGGAAGCCGAAGGGATAGATAATGGATTCAATTCCACTATGAAGAGTATTTGTTATTTGAATATACGGTTTGTCACCATCCGATAAAATAAAATCTATAGTTTTTTTTGCATTATCAACGAGCTCATAACCCGCCTTTTTTGGGTGGACAGGGAACTCATCATTATAATACCAGCTAGCTGCAGTATCAACCATATCATGGCCGTAAAACTTCGACAGGAAAAACAATATGGATTTGGAAGATGGGTTTATCTGGCCACTATTACCATTTATTAGAGTATTGGAATTTGCATACGGTATATCAGAAGATGTAAAATCACAAGCCAGGATTGTTACTAAACCAGGTTGGATGTACTGGGAACCATATGTACCCATTCCACCATAGGTTGAATCATAATTTAGATATTTACTGGCACCTCTGAAGCTAATACTATATGGACTGGTTGTAAATCCTGGCAGGGCTATTATAGCTCCGGTTGCTGCTTTCCTTGCACTGTAAAAATTAGAATGATCGGGAAGATCTATGTCGCCAGTCCACTGATTTTGATTGATTTCACTACCATCATCATAATTTGAACCGGAGACTATGTCGACGTGCGTTATCGCGCTATTTGAACCCGTATATTCAATAGTTTTATCATAATAATTATATCCAGCATAGACTTGTTCTACCTTAAGTTTGAAGTTGGAACCAGTTGGAATAACAGATGCTGATACATGTGCTGAACATGATGCATTAATCAAATCCCTTAGACCTTCTGCAATCTGACCTTTTGTTTTACTAGTAACATCAAAAGATAATCTGGTTTCCGGTGGACCTACATAAAAGGCATTATAATATTTTTCGACCACATCGTTTACTGTATTTACAACTCTAACTGTAACAGACTTATCTGTGCCGGGATCTGCATACGTATAGCTATTTATTACATCAGAATAAGAGCCTGTATTCTGTAAATAGTCAGCTTGATCGGCTATACTGTGGGAGAAGTAATATTCATCAGGGATGGGATTACCCAATGTTGTGTTTGATGATGTGAAGGCTATACTATAACCCTTTCCCATTGGCATGTGAATTGTATGTATTAATAATTGATTATCACAAGTATTATTAGAACTAGTTTCAGTATATGGAAGCCCGGATGAGTCTCCATCTTGGTTTATCAATAATGATGAATATAGTCTTGTATCATCCTTGGCAAAACCAGAATTAAAATATAATCTATTGTATGGAGATGCATCACCTACAGCTATATTTACAAAGTCATCTCCAAGAGTCAACTGTAAAGTGTCGTCATCAAAAGTTAGGTTTGTAGGTGTTGTCGCTGTAATCTCAGATATACCACCTGAAGAAGCTGCACTACCTGTTGCACCTATATAACGGTAGCCTTTCAGCCAGAATGGTTTTCTATAATTACTAAGATTAGGGTCGTCACTTGTTTGTGCACCAAAGGTTAATACGCCTTGGAAATAATCAAAAGAAGCAGCTCCATAATTTTTACCAGCTACTCCTGATTGGCCAGATAATTGAACTATATCATCATAATCAGGACCAGTATAATCTGCGTTAGATGGATAAACTTTAACATTAAAACCAGGGCCGAATTTATTTGGAGTTACCCAATTTTTTAGTCTAAAAGAATTAAACTTTACTAAATCCCCTGGTGAAATATTTCCTGATGCAGGTTGCGAGCTACTAATAAATGCAGCATAAGTTGGCCAACCATCATTTGTATCTATTAATGGTAAAATAACTTCTTCAAAGTTTGCATTTGTACCACCTGATTGAGCTGTTTTTTGGAATGAGCCATTAGACCAAACATTCGCCATAGATCCACCAGAAGATATAGTCCAAACACTTTTACTAGTCATAGTATCAGGTGTTGAATCAGCAAATGCTATTGTGTTGGCTTCAGAGAGCAGTTCATTTGAATATATTTGGTGACCAGATTCTAAAGGTTCTTGACCAATTAGATTTCCAGGACTAACTTGAAGTTTACCCAATATATGTTTAAATGATGCTAATCTTTGTTCGTCATTTTGAAATGGCATATTCTATCCTCTATTATAATTATCAACTATTTCTGATAGCCTTCTAATAAACCTTTCACTTTCTTTGGATGTTAAAGTTCTTTCCACATATAAACATTCAGAGGAAGTTTCCCCATAAGATAGTTTATATCTAACTGAACATGACTTGTCAGCATTAAATTTTACTTTTAATAAATCATAAGTATCAATCATAATAATCCTTTATTCGATGTCTAAAATTTGTAAGCTTTTTATATGGTGTCTAGATTGGGTTGCTGTAGACTTAAATCTTAATTCTACTATTACTATATTATCTGAAGCAAACGCAGAATGCTGACCTACATTCCAATCTATATATATGTATCCTCCAGACTCTGCATAGAAATTTGTAGAAGCTCCATAAAAATAATTATCTAAATTCCCTGCTTCTTCATTATTTCCACTACCACCAGTAACTAAAGACCAGCCAGTTCCAGGAGTACCTTCTCCCAATGCATTACCGCCTATTGGTCCAGGAATTTTTGCTCTAATTCTTATTGGTAAACTATCAAACGCTACTTGGCCTAAACCAGTTGGGTTTTTTGCCCATATGTCAGCCTGGGTAATAGCATCGCCTCCCGTTCCAACTCCGATTTTAAATTTGTAATTTTTATCACCATTGCTTGTTATATTTTGAACACTAATGGCTCTATACCAATATCGATCTCCTGATGCATCTGTATAATCAGGAGCATTTGGATTAAATATATTTGATCCGGTATAGTTTGCTACAGGATATATCAAGTGACCATCTACTGTTTGTTGTAGTTCATTATTTTCAAGTAAGCTTTGTGTACTATCATAAGTGTAATTAGATGCTGTTAACCAGTAGGTATAATTATGATCGCTACCGCCTAATCCTGATGGGTTTGTATTAAAGTTACTAGTTTGAGATTGAGGTATTCTCATATCTTCATAGTACATGTGACTGGCAGTAGCATGTTCTGGTATGAAACCATTATCATTAACAAACCTACCTACAGAAGCTGTTTGAGAAACATCAGTGGTTCCTGCAGCACTACTTAAGTCTCTTTTCTTGACATAAATATCAGCATCTAAATCGTGAGTTACTCCAGAAGATGGTGTGTACTCGGCTCTATAAGCTAAAGATGCTGTAGCTCCTATTTCAGGGATGCTAACATCCGAAGCATCATGAGAACTCCAGGAAAGAGTGTCACCAGGATCTATAGGTTTAGTTGTATGGGAATACGTTCCACCCTCTCTTATATCTAAATGGGTTTCTGGATTGACATAACCAACATTGGTACTACTAGTATATGTGTCATTAGCAAGATTTTCAATAACACCACTATAACTTATTTCAAACTCAACATCGTTCTTAAAGTAAGAAACTCCTGATAAGCTCATTGTTGGATCAGACCCATTATAAGGTGCCCAGCTCCAACTCACAGGTGCATTATTAAATGATGTTGGTTTGTACTCATCATAATACCAATCAAATACAGTTAGTGATTCTGTTACACTTCCAGACGTTTTTAATAGTTGTAGCGTATTATAACCGTCACGGATCTTTTCTCTTAATTGAACTTGAGCAGACCACTTTTGATAACCATGAGGGAAGTATTCCGATCCATTATAGAAACTTTGAGATACACCCAGATATGGACTTATATCAGTTACTATTAATTTGTTGGTACCAAATGATTGTGTTAGAGCACTATAACTTTGACTCGTATGTTTATTCCCAGTACTGAAGCTACCCGATAAATCTATTGATGCAGTTTCAGTACCATTTATTTTTAGGATTAAACTACCTTTATCACCTTTACCATAAACCCCATGAGGCAATTCAAAGTCCATGTTATAAGAAGTATTATCACCAGCAACTTCATTTACAATAAAGATGTTAGATACAGAGTCACCAGGATCGTCTCCAGATTTATAAGCCCATGCAGAACTTGAAGGTAAGAGCCCACTATATAAAATACCATTCTTTAAAGCAACTCTTGATGAGCCTACAGAAGCGTTTTTGGTATGGTCACTGGCACCTTGTATAGCCCAATATTCATTATGGATAGATTTTGGGGGTTTTGGAAGAGCTTGTAAAGTAATTGTAGCTGTATCTGAAGCCTCATCATTATCATTCACTGAAGGTAATGGACTCACTGCTGTTACGGTACCAGTAATATTAATTATATTTATACCCGTATACGAATTTATATTGTAAATGTCAACATCTGCATCGAAGTTTGTAGCAGAAACTTTGGTAGCATTAGCATTTGAATTGCTATTATCATCATAATCAACATCTTTATGATCTGATGGCATAGACCCTGAATTATCTATAATGGATAGTGTTGGAGGAACATGGGTTATAGTTGCATTAACTTGTTTATTATGTAGATTATTACTGGCAACAATACTCGGAACATAATAATTGGTTAAGTCGCCACCACTTGCACTCCATTCACTAGATACAATTAAGCTTACGAAATTAAGTATAGAGTTGGGTTGATCACTCATAGTAACAAAAGCACTGGTATTAGAAGTTATATTAACACTACCTAAATCTGAACTAGGGTTAGTAGCAGAAATAGTACGAGGGTTTAAGCCAGTAAGCTCTATAGGGTTAAAAGCTCCTGTATATTGGTAGTTAAAGCTACCATTAGATTCTACATGACTAACGCCAGACCCTGAAGTTATGTCTTTTGGTATAGAATTATTTACGTCACTATCATTAAGATTTGTACTCATAGTAGCTGTTTTAGGTCCAAATGGTTCTGATATATGAGCTAATATTCTAGCTCTAACCATTTGATTTTTAGATTCATTATTTGGTAAATCAGCTTGATCGCTTAGCTCTATTATTGTAGATCTATCTCGACCATGTAAGTAAGTAGCTGCTCTTTGAGAGCCACCAGTATTTGAACCGGAATTAGTTTGTTCTACTTGAGCTGTAATATCTATAGTTGAATTTACCGATGCAGTTACTGCAAGAGTTGGATCTGATGCTATATTCGGACTTACAGTAGTTGCAGCGTCGTCACTTATTGAATGGCCTTGGGTGTAAGAACCTGCAACGTAATCTTTTTCGAACCACGAAGAAGTGTAATGTATTATAGATTTGCTAGTATTAGTTTGATATGCACTAGATGAAGCATAAACATCAGCCGAAGCTGTTGATAGAGTAATGGTGGTAAGCTTGTGGTTTGGTGTTATCGTAAACGTTGTTGTATGAGGGCCAAATGGTTCTTCTACACGAGCTTTTATTCTATGTCTAATAATAGCATCTGTAGAATGTGTAGCTCTATAATTTTCTTGGGTTCTTAAAGAACTAGTTTCAGAACTTAAAAAAGTATCTGTGTAACCATATAGAATTCTAGCTGATCTTGCCGTAGTGTCTGTACTAGAAGATGTTTCACCATCCCATTTATTTTCATAGCTCATGGTCGAGTGAATTATAGGAGCTACAGTTGCACTCATTGTCAGAGATGATAGAACTCCAGGGATTATACTTAAAATATTTTCTGTAGAAGTAAATGATGCTGACACTTCTAAATTTGAACTAAAATTATTTTCTTGCCAAGATGATGTATAATTAAGTACTTTTCTATCTGAATCGTATAATTCATGACTTCCTGTGGAAATCCAGTCACCACTAGAAGTTGATAAAGTTATAGTAGGAGAATCTGGAGTATTAAATGCTGTAGTTGTAATCGTAGTTTCAGGGCCAAATGGTTCTGTTACTTTTGCTTTAACTCTATATCTAATAACAGACTCACTTATATAATCATCAGTTCTATCAAAGTCTAATAGACTTGCAGTTTCCGAGGTTCTTAAAGATGACGTATAATCATATAATATTCTAGAAGTCCTATTATTAGTAGCTGTCTCAGTATCATAAGCAGTTTCCAATTCTACTTCGATATTACTAATATCTGTAGAACCAGTATCATTTATAAGTAGGTTTGAATATGTTCCAGTAGTTGTAGTTAAACCAGTATTTGTTGCTGGATTACCAAAACTTGCACTTATTAAATAACTCCCAGGATCAAAACTACTAGATTGCCAAGATGAAGTATAAATACTTACTCTAAGGTTTTCAGAATTCAAAGCTGAACTACTTATCTCTAAATCGGTACTTCCAGTTTTGAATGCTAAGGTATGAATAGTAGAACCATCTTTTTTAATATAAACAGGAGTTGATTTATGATCTGGCCCAAATGGTTCTTGTATTTTTGCAAGAACTCTATATCTAATAACAGACTCACTTATATATTCAACTGCTTTTGTATAATCTTCTAAGCTAGCAGTATGATGTTCAAGTAAACTAGCAGTATGACCATATAAGACGCTTCCAGTTCTTTCATAAACAGCATCGCCACTAAATGATGAACTTTCTATTTGGACTTTAATATCTGATATCTCTACATTGGGAATTGCTGTTACATTTATTCGTATAGGATCTCCACTTGAAGCACTAAAATGGTGTTGAGAACCATGTCTTACACCATCATCTATATCCAGTAGCTGAGCATCCGATGTTTGTGGTCCATAATATCTATTACTCTTACCTACAGCTATAGGAATCCAACCATTAGATTCTGTTGCATTAGTTGTTGAACTATAAGCCGATCCATAACTAGAAGCTGTATATGACGTTCCAGCATGACCATCCATTTGTACCCAATGAACATTATAATAACTATATATATTATCGTTAGTATTATAATTAATTTTTACTTTTGTTCTATGAGCAGCAGCAGCTGTGTAACCGTCGGGTTCTTGTATCTCTGCACAAGTTCTAATTCTAACAAGAGACTCCGTATAAATAGCATCAAGACTAGACGTATCAGTTGGTGTAAATTCTCTATCATAAAGCATTGGTACTTCATAATAGGCTCCAACCGTATTTGTATACGACCCACTTTCAACTTGAGTTCTTATGTTGGTTATGGAAGCTGTTGGAGGAGGAACTACGGTTAAGGTAAAGGAATCCGAGTCTGTGTTATTATTCAGGTTATTATCACTAATAGTTACATGAATATTCTCGCTAAAATTGGCTTGATTAAGTATAACTTCATTGGTACTATTATCTACAAGATATTGGGATATACTAGCAGTGAAGTTTAAACCATTAGAAGATGATAATGCGACGTTACCAGCACCTTGTGCATGACTTTGAGTATAGATAGTTGATGCATCTGTCATGACCCCATTTTTTAAAACCATACTATATCTATGGGCAGAAGATAATGATGGATTATCTGTTGATCTAGTTACATCTACCCTTCTTATAAAATCACCTTCATCTGAGTTATCATCACTACTACCAGTTAATTCAAAAATTATACTTCCAATAGCTGAATCGTGCTCCATAGATAAAGTCCGATTTGTTGGTAATACTAAGGTTGGTGGTATGTTTATAAAAGCTTTTATAGTTATTGTTGTAAATAAGCTTCTACCATCTCCACTACCAGTATTAACAGCATTTACCATATATCGATGTACGCCGGGAGCTAAATCATTTTCAAACGGATAATCTCCTGAGGTATCACCCCCATCTACTCGATCGCTTCCAGTATATGAGGATAAGGATCCAGATTGAATAGTTTCAAAACCATTATCTGTTAACTTATAAAATGAATAATAATTAGGGGTAAATGTTGCTGAATGGGTTGTAGCAATAATAACATAACTAACACTTGCGGTATCAGTACCAGTTCCTAAATCAATAAAAGTATCTTCAGAAGTTGGAGTACCATCTTCAATTCTGGTTGGATTCCCAGCAAAGAAATCATCAGTACCTATACCAGTAAGTCCTGAACCATCACCGATAAAAGTACCTGCAGTAATTGTACCATCTACAGCAATAGAACCGGTAACATTAATACCAGTTTTAAATTGGGCTTGAGCTCCTGTTTGTACCCACTGACTACTTGTAAATTGATGTATTCCACTCATTTATAACTCATTCGGATTTATAACTACTGTTGTATATTTAATTCTAGTTTTCTTTTGACTAGTGCTCACTGCTAATAATAAATATCTATAGATTCCAGTATCTAATGTTTGTTCTAGGGTATTTATGAATTGTAAACCATTAGCATTGTTTAGATATCTGGAAGCCTCTTCTGACCATTTACCATCAATATCCCTTAAAAATGTAAAGTGCTCGTAGGGCGTTGATGATGTTGCCGTTAGAGTTATAGTTTGTTGACCACTTGTCCCTGTAATCCATGGACCAGCTATTGTTCCATCAGCAGAAGCAGAACCAAAACTTATATCTGTAGCTTGTGAAGATTCTGGTATACCCATTAAAGTAGATCCATCACCAAAAAAAGAACCACTAATCTGTAATGTATTAGCCTCCAAGCTTCCTGTTATAATCATGCCATTTTTGAACTCAGCTACAGCACCCTCTTGTTCTAAAGAACCTGTAAATTCAATTCGGCCTGACATTACATCTTCCTTATCATTGCTTTGATTAATCCACCATCGGTAGATTCCAAAGCTTGGGCTATTATTTTACCACCGTATGGTTTAATAGATAATTCATAAGGTGAAATTGCTTTACCATAACCCAATCTATTACTAGCTATGATAAAATCTCCAGAATTGCATCGACCATCTATCAACACAGGTTCCGCTCCTAATATTATAGGATAATCTGTGCCAGGACTAGATATTCCCATGACTAGGTAATCACCTTCTATTGTACATGGTACTAAACCTTTATCAGAATGAACTAAAATACTACCTTCTGGCAGATCTCCAATATCTTTTGTTTCCAAATTGATCTCATGAACCCCACCGAAGAAAGTATTTTTTGCATATATATTAGTCCATTTCTTTGAATCACTTCCTAGACTTCTGGAAGCTTCCGTTGTGTCTGGCAATATATCTTCATCTACTGACGAGAAGTCTGCATTTGACGTTCCTAAGGCTACACCATCTTTCCAAAAGCTGGAACCTGAAATTGCTCCACTTGAACTTATAGTAGAACTTGCAGATATACTACCAGAAAAGTAATGTGAGCTTCCATCATCAGTTCCCCATACATGATCGCCGGCATGTGTTGCTATAGAAGTTTCAGTAAATGCTACTGCATTGAATACTAGAGAACCACTCATTTGAGCAGAGCCACTTATATATAGATTTGTCCCATATATAGAAGAAGCTGATACATG